>Ga0222644_1000120_pt1 | contig 39603 bp, 31 predicted proteins | sample AntAcemetagen291_FD_179800 | JGI IMG/M metagenome (GOLD analysis project Ga0222644, IMG submission 179800) | Saline water microbial communities from Ace Lake, Antarctica - #291 | ecosystem: Environmental > Aquatic > Non-marine Saline and Alkaline > Saline | place: Antarctica: Ace Lake...
GTGTGGCTGTTCTACATTTACTACGTGTCCGCAAGCGGGTATCACGTGTAGGGTAGAGCTTTTGTGGTCTGCTACTATTTTGGTAATACTCGGCAAAAACATGTGGTCCTCTTCTCCCATGATATAAAGGGTAGGTACTCCTGCATCTTTAAATCGAAAGTACTTCAGCAACGGATTGATTTCTGCTACCAGTGTAAACCAACGTTTAAATTCTTTTTGGTACAGTTTCTTAGCCTCATTGATAAATAAGTTTCTACTCTCTTTATGACTCTTTTTAGGCATAATGATGTGAGCAAAAAATCTATAAAGCAATAAGTATGGCACTATAGATTTGAGCAATACACCAAGCTTCATGAGCACCTGACCACGCATGTTCATTTTCATAATAGCACCTCCCATGATCATACTGCGAGTGCGCTCTGGGAAGCGTTCTGTAATCTCACGAATCACTATAGTGCCAAGTGAGATCCCTACCCAATGCGTAGCTTCTATTTTTAGGTGGTTTAGTACTTCTATCACCTCATTTCCAATGTTATCAAAACGGTAGCGTTTTAGTTTTTCGTAAATAGGTTTCTTAGATTTTCCATGACCTCTAAGGTCTATAAGTAACACATTAAAGTGTTTTTGGAAAGCACGCACTTGCTTATACCAGATGCTACTGCTGCCTCCTGCACCATGGATGAAAGTTACCCATTCGGCATCGTCGCTGTGTATATGTGTGGTATAGTGAAGCACTCTATTAGTATTAACAAAGGTACGCCATTATTCGTTTACAGGTTCAGGTTTTACCTGTACAGAACTTTGCAGCGTGCGATGCACGGGACATTTATTTGCTATTGCCATTAGTTTTTCTTTTTGCTCATCTGTGAGGTCAGTATCTATCTCTATTACTCGCACCCTTCGCAGTTTTTAGCATAATCTTTCGGATAACTTAGGTGTAGATTTATCTCATTGATTTTCCAGTCTTTTCTATCTGCATACATACGCACGGTCAAGGCAGTAAGAAGTTAAAACTTCCCATTTATGAAATATACAAATTTGGTATTCATCGGTGGTAGAATTAACGAATAGAATACTAAGTCTTCAACTTGAAACTAAAAAGGGATTATAGATTACTCTATTATTCCATCATTCTATACTTCTGTAACTCGTATCATTGCACCCATGCAAGCACCACGAGCTAAGAAAGTACCGAAAGAACTCAACATACACGGCGATACACGTATAGATAACTACTTCTGGATGAACCAGCGAGAAGATCCTGAAGTAATAGACTACTTGAATGCCGAGAATGCCTATGGCAAAGAGGTAATGAAGCCTACTGAAGATCTCCAAAAAAACGTATACGAAGAGATGATAGCTCGTATAAAAAAGGATGACGAATCTGTGCCTTACCAAAAGAAAGGGTATTGGTATTATACCAGGTTTACGGAAGAAGGACAATATCCTATCTACTGCAGAAAGAAGGATACCATGGAAAATCCAGAGGAAATACTGATGGATGTGAATGTGATGGCAGAAGGGCACAGCTACTATAGCGTAGGAGGACTCAGTATTAGTCCAGATAATAAATATATAGTATTTGGTGAAGATACGGTAAGTCGCAGAATCTATACACTCAAAATGAAGAGTATAGCCACAGGTGAAATATTAGAACTCAACATACCTGGCACTACAGGTGGAGCTAGCTGGGCAGGCGATAGCCAAACTTTATTTTACACACTCAAGGATGAAACGACACTGCGTAGTGCTAAGATAATGTCTTATAATATTCTCACCAAGGAGGAAAAGGTTCGCTTCATAGAGATGGACGATACCTTTAACTGTGGTGTGTACAAAAGCAAGAGTGAGAAGTACATTATCATAAGTAGTGGAGCGAGTATCACTAGTGAATATCAATTTATACTAGCAGACAGTCCTGAGGAGGAATTCAAAATATTCCAACCACGAATACGTGGTCTAGAGTACAGCATTAGCCATTTTAAAAATAAATGGTACGTGATGACCAACTGGGATGCTCAGAATTTTAGATTAATGGAAACGGACGAAGTCCTCACAGACAAGATTAATTGGAAGGAAGTCATACCGCACAGAGAAGATACACTTCTAGAAGGGGTAGAGTCGTTTAAAAATTTTATGGTAGTAGAAGAACGTACCAATGGCCAGAACTTCATCCGAGTGATCAACCAAGAGACCAAGGAGGAACACTACATGGAGTTTGAGTCGGAGACATATGATTGCTGGACGAGTACCAATGTAGATTTTGATACAGAGATATTAAGGTATGGGTATACGAGTATGACTACACCTAGTAGTACGTTTGATTATAACATGGCTACTAGAGATAAAGTACTCCTCAAGCAGCAGATTGTATTGGGTGGATATGATGAAAGTCTGTATGACAGTAAGCGTATTTGGGCCACCGCTCGTGATGGTAAAAAAGTGCCCATGAGTGTAGTATATAAAAAAGATGCGAGTGATTCTGCGTCAAGTAGAATTGTATCGAAGGCAAGACCAACTTTACTCTATGCCTACGGCTCTTACGGCCATTCGCTGGATCCATACTTTAGCTCTATCAGACTCAGTCTATTAGATCGTGGTTTTGTATTTGTGATAGCACATATCCGTGGTGGCGAAGACCTCGGTCGCCAGTGGTATGATGACGGTAAGATGCTAAATAAGAAAAATACATTTACTGATTTTGTAGACTGTGCGGAGCATCTCATAGCGGCAGAAATCACAACTGCAGGCCAACTCTATGCCCAGGGCGGAAGTGCAGGAGGTCTTCTGATGGGTGCGGTCATGAATATGCGTCCAGAGCTATGGAATGGAGTACTCGCTCAGGTGCCTTTTGTAGATGTAGTGACGACTATGCTAGATGAAACCATACCGCTGACTACTGGCGAGTATGATGAATGGGGAAATCCAAACGAAGAGGAATACTACCACTATATCAAAAGCTACTCACCGTATGATCAGGTAGAAGCGAAAGCGTATCCCAATACATTTATAACTACAGGTTTACATGATAGTCAGGTGCAGTACTGGGAGCCAGCTAAGTGGATAGCTAAGCTGCGAGAAATGAAAACAGATGACAATATCCTCATAATGGATTGCAATATGGAAACCGGTCACGGTGGAGCCAGTGGTAGATTCGAAGCTCTCAAAGAGACTGCCAAGGAGTTTGCCTTTCTATTTATGCTAGAGGGAATAGATAAATAAGCTTATTTTTGAGATGTGAAAAATAATACTCTTCTTTTTTTATGGCTATTTATAGGTTGTGTCTCTAATGCTCAGGTGGTGTCGGACAGGATAGGGTTTATTAATAGTACGGAGGTAGTCCCTAATAGTAGTTTTCAGATAGAAGGAGGCTATGTGCAAGATAATTTAGACTACAGCTCAACTATGGTCACAAACGCTTCTCAATTTATGTTCAGAAAAAGTGCAAGTGACATTCACGAGTTCAGAATAGGATATGTACACGAGCCTAAGATAGCAGAGGATATTCATAATCTTTCATTCTTATCTTTGGGCGTCAAGCTCAAAGTGGCTAACTATGAGAAGTTGAAAATAGCCAGTATTGCGACTTGGGGATTTGATGTTAGGACTCTAATGGATGACCGTGGACCGTTATACTATTTGCAACTTGAGGTGCCAGCAGAGTATTTTATTACGGATAGACTTAGTATACAGTCAGAGCTCAGATTTAATCATCTCTTTGAACAGACGGATATTACAATTGCTGTAAAGAAACAAATAGGTTCTAGCATTTCAATACTTCCTGGGATGGTGAACCAATTTCTGTTAAGCAAAAGAGGAGATAATGGCGAGAGACCTGAGTGGGCGGAGTTGTCTTATGCTAGCATTACCGTACAGGGTGTTATTGGTAGTAATTTTGGATTAGATATGGGTGTTCTCTACCCTATCCTAACAGGGAAGGATCAGTATGAACCATCTGGAGGTATCGTTATAAAAGGAGGAATCACTTTTTTGATAAAGCACGAACCGTGGCTTAAAAATAAGCGGAATATAACTGAGGAGATTTATTAAGGCTCATGGAGTAATTGTATATTTGCTCAGTGAAAAATGCAATTCTTCTTCTTTTCTTTTTATTTACTACGAGCATTTCTATGGCTCAAATAGAAACAGACCGCCCTGACTTTACCGAAAGTCCAAATGTGGTGCTCAAAGGAGCACTACAGATAGAGACTGGCTTTATTCTGGAGAATAATAAGGAGAGTGTCGGTGGGATAGGAGGTCCATCAACTTTAACACAAAGGAACCTAACTGTAAATACTTCACTATTCCGATTTGGGCTTACAGATAAAGTAGAATTGAGGCTATATACAGCAGTTAATAGTAACCAGCTTTTAGTTGAAAGTGGATTAGTGATTCCTGATACGACTATCAAAACTTCAGGGTTTCAGACCTCCTTCATAGGCTTCAAAACCAATCTATACAAGTCTGACAAAATGAGTATAGGCTTTCTTGGCCACTTATATATCCCAGAGCTAGCATCAGGAGATTTTATGAAAGCTAATGGGCAGAAAATTGCACCCGAGTTTTTGATACCGCTCACGTATGATATCACAGACAGATTTGGGATAGCGGTGCAGTACGGGCTGAGCTGGGATGGTGTTACGCCCAATCCTACTACGAGTTATACATTGGCATTAGGCTATAGTATCACAGATAAACTTAGTGCATATATAGAGCCGTATGGTTTCTTGACGAATAATGGTGATGAGTTTTACCTTATCAATGGAGGTTTTACGTACTTGATTAATGATGATTTTCAAGTGGACCTCACTGGAGGTTTTGGCCTAAATGAGGCGGCACCAGACAATTTTATAAACTGCGGAGCATCGTTTTTGTTATTTAATAAATGAGGAATACCTTAATAATCATACTAGCTTGCGGAGCATTCACCGCCTGTGATACCACTAGCAAGTGGAAACCAAGCCAAGAAATCATCTCGGAAGCAGACAGCTACGCACAGTTATCTCCATACCTTAAGCGAGTGATGCAGCACAGAGATAGCTCCAGTGCTATGTTCTTAAGCGGAGCTAATGGTATACTACCCAAGGAAGACCTGTCGCCTACAGGGAAGCTAAAGTACTTTGCTGCGGATGAAGCATTTAAGGTGAAAGCTATCTTTACTCCCATAGAAAATGGTGCGATTATTGAAATGGAAACGAATACGGATAGATTACCAGAATACAAAAGGTATGGTACACTTTCGTTTCAACTAGGAGACTCAGATTTAGTGCTTACACTGTATCAGAATGTAGAGCAGCCAGACTATTTCTTTTGCCCGTTCAAAGACCTTACCAATGGTAAGGAATCGTATGGAGCAGGAAGATACCTAGATTTTATGTTGGAGGATTTAACTGATCCGATAGTAGATTTTAACTATGCCTACAATCCATATTGTGCATATAATAAGGAGTATTCTTGTCCCATACCACCTAGGGAAAACCACCTTCAAGTAGCAATACCTGCAGGAGAAAAGAGGTGGCACTAAGTCCGGAAGCAAATATATTTGTAATTTATAATGTTTTTTTTTAATTTCGTAAGACTATACTTATTAGAAATAAACTTATGAAAAAATCACAAAATCACAAAATCACAAAATCACAAAATCACAAAATCACAAAATCACAAAATCACACAATGAAAATCGCCGGTTACTTATTATTCCTCTCTTGGTAGCATTGAGCTCACTTTCCTTCTTGTCTATGGCTCAAGATACACAAACGAGTTCAGACTCAAGCTTACTGCAGGATAGTGTTGGACTCGTCACTCAGTCACCTTGCTACCTCCCGAATGTTTTGGTAAGTAATGTTCTTCAGTTTGAAACGTATTCTCAGAACCTTTGACATTAGATTTTGAATCTACTAGTGGTGCGATTACTATTGTTAATAGTGGTGACGGCGAGATTTATGTTATGCTCCAGAAAGAGCAAGAATATAATGTTTATACGTATGATAACTGCGGTGTAAGGCAATTATTGAAGTCCATTAGTACAGAGCCTGTGAGTCCAGAAGCTTTTGGAGCCACTAGGGATCTTTTAATTCAGCTTGGTAGATGGTCGGACCAAGATGAGCAAGAGCAAGTGTCCTTGTTTGATTTTGTTAGTACTAGGTCTTTTGCATATCTTGGTGAACTCGCTTCCTTCTTTCAATATAAAGAGTATCGCGGACTATCATTTGCTGTGGAGATTGATGATTACTTAGATGATTATTTTACCACCAGACATCATCATTGGGACAGCTTGCCGTATCCAGCTTTGATCCACGCCGGTCCTTTAGTGCACTTAATAGAGCAATATACGCCACCACTTCCAAATGACTGTAACTGTACTATTCTATTCAGCGTAACACAAGATGTGACACCAAAAGCACCCCTTCTAGATGAACACAAGAATGGATATTCATCAACGATAATTAGCGAATCATTAGTAGAACACATAGATATAGGCTCAAAAGATAAGGCAAAGTGGTGGTACGATATGCACACATCTGGACCTGCTACTTTTGAGCAGATTCAGTCTAAAACTAACAAAGTACACAATAGATTCGCAATAGGAGGCACACAAACTCAGGCGTGGTTGAGCGAGCTTCGGGAATCTAACATGGGCAGCAAAACTGCTGAAATAAATTATACGATGCTATGTAATAGACCTAATGTGGGCAATGTTGCTTTCCCAGAGGACTGTGCATGCGATAGGGAAATAGACGTAGAGTACTATTACAGTGCTCGAATGATAGCAAATGCTACCAGAGGTAATCAGCATAATTCAAAAGAAAAATCGAATATGGCTCAAGCTAAACTGCACACTGCGTACTATGAGTATAGGGGCCAAGGGGTGAAAACAGGCACAGAACCTATAGCAGCTGCAGCTGCCGGCGTAGCAAGTCAGTGTGATTTTCAGATTACGGACGGTTTTTGGGATAACTATGTAGATATAGTAGCCACAGGAGTAAAACTATATGTGAAAGCAAAAACACTAGGCGGAGTTTCTACAGATTCTATAGATTTTAGCTTTAGAAGAGACACTACCACTATCGACACTACCCTGGTGGGCACAGTAGAAGATATTGCCAATTCTATCCTATCTATACTAGATTCTGAGCCAGACTTACTCGATAGCCTCAGTACTCAGCTCAAACGTATCATTAACACGCTATATTGGTCTGTGGCAGAATGTGACAGAGAGGATATTACAGATAATTGGCTAGGTACCAGCGGCACTTACACTACCGTACTAAGGCCTAACGAGCCGCTTACACTATCTCTACAGAGCACTACAAGGCACGAGTTCAGAGGAAAGCACTCCTGGTATACGCACTCTGCTATAGTGCCAGACTACGCCCTATCTACTGTGCTAAAAGGTGGAAATAATAATACAGTAACAGGCCAAAACTGCTGCAGCCCATATATAGTAGCAGGTTCTGCTAAGGGGTCCAAGGATGATGCTACCGCTAAAGCACGTGCAGCAGATCCCGTTGCTACTTACTTTTTGGGTCAAGATAAATGGCAATATGGAGGCTCAACAGGGAAGCCTGTTATACCTTTAGAGCAAAATCTTTGGCGATTTGTAGAGTGGAAGGGAGTCACGTGTGATAACACGGGAGGTTTTCCAGCAAAACAGTCTGGTAAGGCTAAATTAGAACAAACTCAAATATCACTTAATAATCTAGCTAAAACAGTGCAGATTAATAATCAATCTGAAGTTCCTGTCAGTTATAGAGTGCTAGATATTAATGGAAAAATCATCATAAATACGACCAACCTTCCTACAGGTGTCACCACCCTACCTAACTCACTTAGAGCAGGTATGTATCTGATCAATTTTATAACGCCTAACACCCAATTTGTGAAACGTGCGATTATTTATTAATATCAATAAGAAAACAAGAAATACAGTGCCAGCTCAATTAGCTGGCACTATATTCCTACTATGGTGCATACTAGGTATGCAAGGCTGTGATAAGTATGATCAGGTAGATTGTAGTAACAATGGGTCTACGGTGCTACACTCGTCAGGTGAGTTTTGTATGTGTGCTGAAGGCTACGGATGGATGTATGACTATAATCAAGAGAAATGGAGGTGTATTGGAGCAAGAGGAAACTATGATTGGCCAGAGTCTTATGCCTACGGATTTACTTTCAATGGAATACAAATGGGCCCACTTAATAGTTATTACAATATGTCATTACATTTTTCAAAATCTGATTCTACATTTATTGAGATAGGTTTAAATAATCGTGGACTTCAAGAATCTAGTGCTGTTTATATCAAAAATGCAGGAGATGGAGACAGTATATATATGAGAGATCTACGTGTAAGACACCCTAATAGATTTGAGTTTATATTGGATGGGAAAGATTGCCTTGTGACTGGCAGAGGTAGGGTGAGTAAAAATAAAGACACCCTAGATATGACGGCATATATCATACCTTGGGATGATTATGCCTTGGTAGAATCGGCTAACGAAATATATAGAGATGCTAGGGATATAGACATAAGTAAATCCGTAGATGTACGCAAAATGCAGTTTCTGAGTGCACGAGCATTTCCTAAGTATGCTAGATGATGCGAGAGAGCCTCTATATCTTTTGGGTACTAGCACTACTAGGCTGTGATAAGTATGATCAGGTAGATTGTAGTAACAATGGATCTACGGTGCTACACCCATCGGGTGAGTTTTGTATGTGTGATGAAAATACAGGATGGATGTATGACTATGAGCAAGAGAAATGGAGGTGTCTTGGAGCACCCGGTTTTGAATCTTTTGATAATTCCTATTCATACGCTTGGACCTTTAATGGGATACACATGGGTCCCCAAAACACACATCATATACTCAAATTTATATTTAATAAACCAGATTCTTCGTTTAGGATAGCTGCAAAAGAAAGTGTTGTGCTATGGAGTACAGGAGGAGTATTTTATAAAAGAGATAATGCCAAAGGTGATAGTATTTATATGCGGGATTTACTTGTAAGGCACCCTAATAGATTTGAGTTTATATTGGATGGGAAAGATTGCCTTGTGACTGGCAGAGGTAGGGTGAGTAAAAATAAAGACACCCTAGATATGACGGCATATATCATACCTCGGGAAGCTATTGTCGCTAACGAAAACTATAGGGACGCCAGGGATATAGATGTAAGTGTAGCTGCAGATGTACGGAAAATGCAGTTTCTGAGTGTACGAGCATTTCCTAAGTATGCCAGATGATGCGAGAGAAGCTCTATATCTTTTGGTTACTGATAGGTGTAACAATATTTGTGAGTAGCTATAGGGATAAGCAACCTATGCCTAGCAATGAAGCCTATTGCAAAACGTATCTTAGAAATAAGACGACCAATGACCGAGACTATGTGCTATCGCATCACTTTAGTGGATCACTATCTGAGCATCGTACCTACAATCAGACTTACAAGGGCATCCCTATAGAGGGTGCTTACGTATATTTTCATTTTTATCCCAACAAAAATCCTTTAGTAATAGATGAAAATATAGCTGAAACTATACGCATAGACATAGAAACCGACGGAGTAGGAGATAAACTCATACGTAAGATAGGTGGAGTATATACAGTACTATACCAAACCGTGCATACGGATAGTATATCGGGTAGTGTGATGGTGACATACCATAATAAAGATACGAGCTATACCCTAGATGGCCTGCTACACAAGCAGGTGAAGGATACCTCTGTGGCTGTAGGTGTTTTTTATCCTAATCCAGTGGTAAGCAGCGGTACTAGCTATGGTCAAAATGGCCTTGTGGATGATAATGACAAAAATAGCTCGGGTCTAGCAGACCAACAGAGTGTGCAGATGCTACGCCTTTTACTAGATACTGTTACAGGTAGTTTAAACTATGATACATCTTTAGTTCGATTCAAGAATATATCTAAGCCCAATGATTTGTCATTTGATGCTGAGGTATTACGGTCTCCAATAGATAGATCTATGCCAGATTTTGAGACCGCTAATGTATATTTTCATCTTCTCAATTTTATTGACCAATTAGATAGTTTGGGATACAAGAATCTAGCACGACCTATAGAAGTAGATCCCCACGCACTCAATGGTGTAGATAATTCTGCTTTTAATTCGTTTGCCATAGTGCCAACCCTCCAGTTTGGAATAGGCGGTGTAGATGATGCAGAAGATGCTCAAGTAATAATACATGAATATGTGCACAGCCTAGTACACGCAGCTAGCCCATACACTTGGGCCCCGACAGAACGTAGGAGTATAGAGGAAGGTGTCTGTGATTACCTGTGTATGTCTTACTCTAATAGCTTAAGCGGTTCCTTCGATAATAGGGTGTTTTCTTGGGATGGTCATAATCCGTTTTTTGTAGGTTACGACGTACTTTCAAAAAAGCAATACACAACAGATCTCGCAGGGAATACTGATTCAGATAGAGAAATTTGGTCGTCTGTCCTCATGTCTTTGGAGTTAGAATTGGGTGCAGAGCTGGCTCGTACTCTTACTCTCGAACATTTATTTTACTTGTCACAGTATTCCACCATGCCAAGTATGGCAGCTCAATTATTAGAAATAGATAAGATACTAAATGATTCTAAGCACGCTCATAAGATGATCCGCATATTTGCAGAACACAGTATATCTCCGACGGGGAAATTTGATCGACTTTATACAGAGTTAGACAATGAGCTGAAAGGGCATCTTATACAGCATAGACTAGATCCAAATTCTCCTTTTACTGTGGTGCTCAACAAAAACAGTGATTATGATTTATATATTTATAGTTTAGGCGGTCAGCATTTATATACTACTTCATTCACAGGTTATCAGCATCGTATCACAGAGGCTATTATGACCCCAAATTTTTTATTTTTAGTAGTAATAAGAGATCGACATAACAAAGACATAAGGCCACTTACTTTTAAAGCATACAATTATTTTTAGAGCAATACCTGCAGGAGAAAAGAGGTGGTACTAAGTCCAATGGGTTTTCATACATTTGTTACCTCATAATTTATGGCAGAAAAAATACTAGTAATAGGGGCCTGTGGTCAAGTGGGCACAGAGCTTGTAGAAAACCTACAAAACATTTATGGAGCTGCTAATGTAGTCGCTAGTGACATTCGTAAGGTGGATAACCCTCTGTTTCAAAACGGAAGTTTTGAGATATTGAATGTCCTAGATAAAACACAAATAGCTGAAGTCTTTGGGAAGTATAAGCCTACCATAGTCTATCACCTAGCAGCACTGCTTAGTGCTACAGCTGAGGAGAATCCTAAGTTTGGCTGGGAGCTAAATATGGACGGCACATTCAATATTTTTGATGCCTGCTTAGAGTATGGTGTGAAAAAGATTTTTTGGCCAAGTTCTATAGCAGTTTTTGGACCTACTACGCCAGCAGTGATGACGCCACAGAGTACTATTTTAGAACCGAATACGGTGTATGGAATCACGAAATTAGCAGGAGAGAGGTATTGTGAGTATTATTACAATAGATATGGACTAGATGTGCGTAGTATACGCTATCCAGGTCTTATCGGGTGGAAATCACTGCCAGGTGGAGGCACTACAGATTATGCGGTAGAAATTTTTCACCAAGCACTTAAGACGAGGAGCTATACTTCATGTCTAAATGAGAGTACTACGTTACCTATGATGCATATGGCAGACGCTGTACGAGCTACTCTCGAAATCACAGAGGCTCCTTTAGAGAGCATAAAAATTAGAAGCAGTTATAATATATCAGGGACTTCTTTTAATCCAGAAGAGCTAGCCGCGGAAATACGAAAACATATTCCTGATTTTACGCTAGATTACGCAGTAGATCACCGCCAAAAAATAGCCGATAGCTGGCCAGATAGTATAGATGACGCCCACGCTAGATCTGACTGGGGATGGCAGGAAAAATACAATTTAGAAAATCTTGTTGTAAATATGCTCAATAATCTTGGAGGGTTATCGATATAAGAATGAGGACTCTTTAACATGAAAAAGATAATATTAATTATAGCTGTAGCAATGGGATACCTACCTGTACATGCACAGCTGTCTACCCTTAGCAATTCTAAGCCGTTGGGTTTTTTAAATCCAGCACTACAAAATTATGAAATAGAGAACGGAGTAGCTAGTTTCAGTGTAGCTATAAATCCTTTTGTAACAGAAGAGATGCCGCCTGCATATTTAGGTGCAGTAGAGTTTAAGGCAAATGATGACTGGAGAATAGGAGTAAATTTTTCGCAAGAAGAAAATAGGCTCTTAAAAACAGGGTCTGCTATGATATACAGTTCCTATAGATTAGAATTAGATCAAGGAAGTTACTTAATATTAGGAGCAGATATAGGGGCTTTTTCACAAGATGCCAAGGCTGCGGAGTACAATAAGGTATTAGCTCCAAATAAGTTCAGTTTTGATCCAGACTCCAGCTTAATAGGCAGCTCTACTGGGTTAGACTTCGGTTTTGGGGTAGCGTATTCACGTGGTGGCTTTACTATGGGTGTCGGGTTCAATAAGCTCAATAATCCACAGGTATACTCCGCACCGAGTTATATTCTGATGCCAGACCCACTGGACAGCACGCGTGTTGTTTATAAAGATACTTCAGTGCTTTTAGGTAGGGTTGGTTTCGGATGGCAGTCTAATATCAATATAATGTATGAGTGGCAAGTAGGTGAGAATCTCACAGTACTTCACTCTGCACATATAACTAACCTAAGTGGTTCTGGAGCAGACTATTTAGGTCTTCAGAATATCGCAGAAATAAATAAAAGACATTCTTTGGGAATCGGAGTTTTTTACAATGGAGAGGTCGGATTTAATGCTACTGCAGGGTATGGTATCACTGAGGATTTTAAAATTCAAGCATCTGCATTTTTTGTCAAAGATTTAAACTACAACTCTGTCTCTAGTTTATACGAAAGCGAGGGATTTAAGCCGCTATTAGAGTTTAATGTAAGGTATGAGTTTTAATAAAGCTTAATACCTGCATAGCAGAGCTCTTCCGGTAATAGTGGAAGAGTATTAAGTAGACCTACTCTGTCGAGAGTGTTAACGACATTAGTTAGCATTTTGGCACTTACATATGCGGTGGTTTGCCACTCTACACCATTGTACCATTTTTCTACCTCTAATGGGTTAAGTCTATATCTTTTAGCTATTTCAGAAGTAGTGTTTTCTATAGTAGATATTTGTTTGGAAGCCGTTAGGATTACAGCTGTGAAACGTTCTATCTCTTCAGCGGGCAGTGCAATGAAAGAACTAGACCCTACAAGCATAAAACAGGGCCAAGGGCTAATACACATACCTATTCTACTTACCTCACCATTGTCTACGTGAGGCTGGGTCATGAATTTTTCCCAAAGTAAAATATCTGCACTGTTTTTCTCAAAAGCCTCTAGTGCACCACTGATGTTTTCTACAGTCACGAAGTTTTCTTCCGTCAGGCTATAGTTATGCTGTTCTGCATGTACATATGCCATAAGATGACTGCCACTGCCTACCCGGCTGCGAGCTATACGTGCTGAACTTAGGTCAGATTGATTAAAATGTTTATGCAAGGTAGAATGCACACCCCAGATAAGGGGAGATTTCACATACTGCTGAATAATGCGAGTAGTTCCGCCTTTATGTATATGTTTTACAATCCCTTCCGTGAGCACTAGTGCTACATCTGTTTGATTTTCTTCTAGCATGCTGCACATTGCACCACTTCCGCCAGTCACATCACTCCATTGTACATTAAAACCTGCTTTAGCAAAGAGCCCGTTGTTTATGGCGTAATGCCACGGATAGTTAAAATGCTCAGGAACGCCACTTACTCGTATGTTCTTCATTAGTATTCTAATAGGTCTTTTATGGCTCTGGCTACCTTATCTGCATTAGGCAGCATTTCTTTTTCTAAGTCAATATTAAGCGGTACAGCAGGTAGATTAAGTGAACCTATACACTTCACCGGTGCGTCAAGCTGCTGAAAGCAGTGCTCTTGTATTCTGCCAGCTATAGCCTGTGCAAATGAATTATTTAGGGTCTCTTCAGTAAGTACGATAACTTTCCCGTGCCTTCTTACACTAGCATATATTGCTTCATCATCACAAGGGCTGAGTGTGCGTAGGTCCACTATTTCTAATTGACCTGGGAATAGCTTAGATGCTTTATCTGCCCACCATACACCCATTCCGTAGGTTATCACGGTCAGGGATTCTCCATTTTCTAATGCTTCCTTACTTGCTTCTAGATGAGTCCTGGCCTTACCTAGAGGTATCATGTAATCTCTGCTTGGCTCTAAAGATTTGGCTCCTTCCGAATCAGGTACTTTACTCCAGTATATCCCCTTATGTTCGAACATCACTACAGGATTTGGGTCATAAAAAGCTGCTTTCATGAGCCCTTTCATATCTGCCGCATTACTAGGATAGACTATTTTTATTCCTTTTATAGGAAGGATAGAAGATTCATTCGTACCGCTATGGTAAGGCCCCCCACCGCCGTAGGCTCCAGTAGGTACGCGGATTATGGACTGTACGGGGAATTTACCTCCACTTAAATAGTTACTTTTACTCAGTTCTGTGACCAGCTGATTTACCCCAGGCCATATATAATCTGCGAATTGCACTTCCACTATCGGTTTACATCCTACGGCACTCATTCCTGCTGTAGAACCTATGATATAAGCCTCTTGTATAGGAGTATTAAAGACTCTATTTTTTCCGTGCTTTTGTGCCAGGGTAGCGGCCTCTCGGAATACACCGCCAAGTCTATGTCCTACGTCCTGTCCATAGAGTAAAGCTTCTGGATGATCAGTAAGGATCTCGTCTATGGCATGTAGTGCAGCATCTACCATTATTATCTTTTCTGCACCTTCTGGACTTCTCTCACCTGTCTCAGAGGTGATAGGAGTAGGAGCAAGTACGTAGTTTTCTACGGTGTCTATTGCTGGAGGAGCTGCATTTTTGGCTTTTTCAAATGCTTCTGATACTACCTTTTTTACATCCTCTTTAATCTGGTTTATTTTAGACTGCTTAATACCCTTGGCCAGAGCTTGCTCTACTAGAAATAGTAGTGGGTCTTCTTTTTGTGCTTCTTCTAAGTCATCTCTGTACCACTCGCTGCGTACACCACTGGTGTGATGACCTAGTAAGGGCACTTTAGCGTGAATTAGCATCGGCTTTTGGGTTTTTCTAACCCACTTTATTGCTTTGCCTATTTCATTATAGCTTTCTGTAAAATCACTTCCGTTTACTTTACTGCGTCTTAATCCCTTAAAGCCTGCTGCAAATTCATAGGCATTCATAGCACGCATTTCGTCACCACTCGCAGAGATACCCCAATCATTATCTTGTACAAGATAGAGTATAGGGAGTTGATGTAATACTGCCATTTGGAGAGCTTCAGAGACTTCACCTTCTGTCATAGAACCATCTCCTATGGAGCATACCACTATGGAGCCACTAGTTCCTGGTTCATTTAGTTTATTATTCTTAAGGTATTGTAACCCGTGAGCTATGCCAGTAGTAGGTATAGCTTGCATTCCTGTGGCACTGCTTTGATGTGCCATTTTAGGTTTGTCCTCATGAAGCAGTGACGGATGAGAGTAGTAAGTGCGTCCTCCAGAGAATGGATCATCTGCTTTAGCAAGTAACTGAAGCATCAGCTCATAAGGAGATAGTCCTATGCCTAGCAGGATGGACTCGTCTCTGTAGTATGGTGCTACCCAGTCTATTTCTTTGAGATGATATGCCGTAGCTAACTGTATGGCTTCATGCCCTTTAGAGGTAGAGTGTACGTAGCTTGTTACGGTTCTATTATCTTCATATATAGCAGCCATGGCTCTGGCGGTATACACGTGTATTAATGCTTGTTCGTAAGTAGATTTTTTTATGTGCATCTAGGTAAGTGACCAATTCATATTGTGGTTTGCAAGTTTAGGTCTAAATTTACTAAGACGGAAACTAGTCCATCGTCAATATCGTATGTTATATTTGAATAAATTTAAGTTAGAATCTAAATTAATGTACTTCCTAGAATCATCCGATACTAAACTGACGTGGCGTGTTAAACTAGCTACTATGATTTTAGGTGGTTCATCTAAAAAGCCTCAGCAGCCTCTAGGGGAGTATAATTATGAAGGGATAGTTCAGAATCTTGCACAGCTCGTTTATGTCAAAGATGTTTCAGGTATATACTGTATGGTGAATCAGGCATTTTGTGATTTGACTGGATATCCCAAAGATCAAATCTTAGGTAAAAATGATTTGGAGCTAGGATTGTTTTTAAATTCAGAGCAGATAATGAGTGCTGATAAAGAGGTGGTAAATAGTGCTCAGAAAAAATATATCCCGTTAGAGCCTTTTACAGACAAGCACGGGGCACTCTACTGGTTTAAGACTAGTAAAATTCCGATTCTAGATGAACTCGGAAAGGTGAGTCAAGTATTGATAATATCCAGTGATATCACAAAGCGTATAGAGGTAGAGCAGAGACTGTATGCTAGCGAGCTACGGTATAAATCCATATTCGAGAACAACTATTCTGGTATTATATTGGTCAATGAGCATCTAGACATTTTGTATAAAAACTTGGCGTTTAATAAGCTATTGAAAAGTGCAGAAACAGCTCTCACGGAGGATGATTTAAAAAAGTATATATCTGAAGAAGATCAGTATGACCTTATAGATTTAATGGCGGGTCTAGTGTCTCGTAATTATGAGTACTTTGATTTGGCACTTAACATGAAGGCAGATTCTGACCATGTTGTGAATACAGTGTGCTTTGTAAGAGGTTTATATGATGACGATAGCATATTTACTGAAGCGGTAGTTACTTTTCAAGATATAACTGATGACCTGAAGAATAGATTAGCACTAGAGGAAAGCGAAAAACGATTTAGAGTAATAGTAGAGAATGCGACGGAGGCTTTAATGCTTCTGGACTACGACTCTCAGAAGTATATAGATGTAAATAGAAGTGCAGAAGAACTGTTTGGCTTTACTAGGGAAGAACTGTTGAAGCTAAAACTAGGAGAACTCAGCCCTATGCTCCAGTCAAATGGAGACGATAGTAAAGACTCCTCAGCGAATATGATGGAAAGGTGCATAAATGGAAAAAATTTAGTCTATGAATGGACGGCAAAGCGAAAAGATAATAAACTTATACCTTGTGAGGTAAGACTGGTTAAACTCCCCTTTGAAGGGAATAGAATTGTACGTGTAAGTGTAGTAGACATTACTGAACGTAAACGCTCAGAGAGAATGCTAAACCTTGACAAACAAAAACTAGAAGAGAAAAATGAGGAACTCATTACTCTAAATCAAGCATTAGAAAATCAGACCAATCAGTTACAAGAGTTTGCGTATATCTCTTCACATAACCTGAGATCGCCAGCAGGGAATATCAGAGCATTGCTAGATTTTTATCACAATGACCCTACTAAAGAGAATTTTAAAATAGTGCTGGAGAAGCTGGATGTAGTTTCTGAAGACTTACTAGACACTATAAATGACCTAGCAGATGTAGTAAAGATTAAGAATGAAATCTCTCAAGATATTACGAAGCTGTCGCTTAGTAAACTAATAGATAAAACTAAGCATAGTCTTAGTCAGCAGATTAATGATACTTTGGCTGTCATAGAAATCGACCTAAACGGAATAGAGTACATAGAAGCTTCAAAAACATATATGGAGAGTATAATTTTAAATCTCACTTCTAATGCTCTTAAGTATAGTCAAAAAAATGTACCTCCTAAAATACGGATATCCGCCTCGCAAGACGAAACTTCATTAATTTTATCAGTAGAGGATAATGGTTTAGGGATAGATTTGAATCTTCATGGGAGTAAGCTGTTTGGGCTGAGAAAGACCTTTCATAAAAATAAAGATAGTAGAGGTGTAGGACTATTCATTACTAAGGCCCAAGTAGAAGCTATGCAAGGTACTATTTATGCGAATAGTAAACCCGGTATAGGCTCTTCTTTTTATATAAAATTACCAAAAAAATTAATCGTATGAGTAAAAAAGTAGCTATAGTAGATGATGACGAAATATTTCAATTCACTACAAAAATTAAGTTTGAGAAACTTGGACTGGCAGAAGATGTGATGATTTTTAATGATGGTGAAGAGGCTATAAATTTCATCCAGTCTGGGGCTAAAGAGGACATGCCAGAGATATTACTTTTAGATATTAATATGCCCATAGTAGATGGATGGGATTTTTTAGCACTCTTTGAAAAAGTGCCCAGAGAAAAGCAAGAAATGATGAGAATTCTTATGCTTAGTTCTTCTATAAACCCGGATGATGTGAAGCGTGCAGAAGCTAATCCGTTTGTTATGGATTATATTACTAAACCTATCTCAGATGCAGATGTAAAAAAGATTTTCAGATAATAATAAAAGAGTAAATCACTAGTGATTTACTCTTTTATTATTATCTGAGTTTAACCATTCTTTTGAGATGCATATTTTATAAAACCCTGTAGAAGAGATGTTTTATGGACAAAACAGGCCTATTACATCTTTAAACAGCCATTTTTTCCTAAAAATCTCTTGGAATAACTCGCTATTCCTTCACCACTTTCACTCGTAACTCTCTGTTTACAGCTGCTCTGAATCCAAAATAATAATCGACTCAGATTTTAAATGAAATGAGCTAAAAGTATCAGCGGATATATCTGTTTAGTGCTCCATAACTACGGCTAAACTGAAAACCTTGGTTTACTAAAAAGTAGTTTTCTGAATCTACAGTACTCTGTTATGCTAGCTTTGCTATTGCTAATCTACCATTTTCGAAATCGAATGCTTTTATCATCTTGAGCACTCCCTGACTGGTTATAGTGTTGTCACGCAGATATTGCCTTGCTATAGTACGTTTCTCACTGTCAAAAGAAGCTTGTTTTATCATTCGTATAGCTATATGAAGGTTAGGCTGAACTTTGGTACTTCTATGGACTGGCGTATTGAGTCCAATTCTAGTTCTCCTGTCCTCCTCTGCTGTAGTTCCCTCCTCTACCCCGTAAAAATGCTATAGTCACTTCTGTTGACTCTAGGAGATTTTCTATGTGGCACTACTTTGTCTATGATGAGTCCTCCTCGATTAGTTACTCTGGCATCTACGTCACTTTGTTGTGGGATTACTATTTGTCCTCTAAAGATATTGCCTTTGCTATTTCCTCGTTGATTCCTACCTCGGTGTGCATTATTTTGTTGTGTTATACGTATGAAGTGTGCTTAGGGCTGTAGTTGGTTTATCTGAAAAACTCCGTTGCGATAGAAGTCTTGTTGTCCAGATAGGTGAGTTGTGGCCCTAAAAGAGTTTGTGGTTAAGAATAGTCAAGAAGCTTTAGCTTCTGCTACCATCATAATCATTGCTGCTGCTAAAAGTACAATTGTTTTTTTTCATACTATTCCTCCATTTCTAATTAGTTGAAATATACTACCCAATAGTCGTGCTGTAATGGCAAAAAAGTCCTAATGTGTTCTACATGAGGACTTTAATGTTTTGAAAGTACGGAAAGAGAACTGAAATAGTATTTTGTATATTATATAGTTTACTCCACAGTTACTGACTTTGCTAAGTTCCTTGGCTGGTCTACATTACATCCTCGCATTACGGCTATGTAGTAGCTAAGTAATTGTAGGGGTATCGTAGCTAGTATAGGAGTGAGACAGTCCTCTGTATCAGGAATCTCGATAAAGTGATCTGCCATTTCAGCTACTTTCTCATCACCTTCAGTTACTATGGCTATGATTTTTCCTTTTCTGGCTTTTACCTCTTGGATATTAGATACTACTTTTTCGTAGTAGTTACGCTTAGTCGCTATCACTACTACAGGCATCTCTTCGTCTATAAGAGCGATAGGTCCATGCTTCATCTCTGCTGCAGGGTATCCTTCGGCATGGATGTAGGATATTTCTTTTAGTTTCAGTGCTCCCTCTAGAGCTACAGGGAAATTGTATCCCCTTCCTAAGTACAGGCAGTTTGGAGCGTCTTTATAGATAGCTGCTATTTCTTTGCATTTTTCATTGCAGCTGTCTAGGAGTTCCTGTACTTTTTGTGGTATAGTGTCTAACTCTGCGAACATTTCACGAAGCCTCTTCCGGGCTATTTTGCCCCGAATTTCTGCTATCCCTAGTGCTAGTAATGTAAGAACAGTCACTTGAGCTGTGAATGCCTTGGTGGAAGCAACTCCTATCTCCGGTCCAGCATGTGTGTATGCACCAGCGTGAGTCATTCTAGGAATACTACTTCCTACTACATTGCAGATTCCATATATAGTAGCACCTTTCTCTTTGGCGAGTTCTAGTGCAGCTAGAGTATCTGCTGTTTCTCCACTTTGTGAGATAGCTATGACTAGATCATCTTCTGTGACTATAGGGTTTCTGTATCTAAACTCAGATGCATACTCCACTTCTACAGGTATTCTACCAAATTCTTCTATGAGATATTCACCTACCAAGCCAGCATGCCATGACGTACCACATGCTACTATGATTATTCGTTCTAAATTCTTTATCTTACTAGCATATTCTTCCAAACTTCGCATAGCAAAGGTTAGGTTCTGTGGGTCAAAGCGACCACGCATTGAGTCATAAATAGACTTAGGCTGCTCGAAAATTTCCTTGAGCATAAAATGCTCATATCCACCTTTTTCTAAAGCATCTAGACTTATTTTAAGTTCTTGTATATACGGAGATATAGATTCGTTATCGATGGTTTTTACGGTCATTTCACCGTCTTGTATAGCTACTATCTCATTATCGTTAAGATAGGTCACTTTTTTAGTATACTCTACTATAGGTGTAGCATCACTAGCCATGTAATACTCTCCCGGAGTTTCACTTATGCCTACTACCAGAGGACTTCCTTTACGAGCGGCTATTAGTGTATTTGGATCCTTCTTACTAAGGATGACTATGGCATAAGCACCTATCACTTCATTTAGAGCTAGTCTTACAGCTTCCAGTAAGTCTACTTGTTCTTTATCCTTGATTTCTTCTATGAGATGTGTTAAGACTTCAGTATCGGTGTCACTTTTAAACGTATGTCCACGTTCTTCCAATACTTTTTTTAGAGTGGAGTAGTTTTCTATTATACCATTGTGTATTAAAGCGATATCTCCACTTTGGGATAAGTGAGGATGTGCATTTACAGTATTGGGTTCTCCGTGTGTTGCCCATCTAGTATGACCTATACCTCTATTCCCAGTTAAGTTTTGGCCCTTAGCAATAGCTTCAAGTTCAGAGACTTTCCCTTTACTCTTGTATACTCTAAGGTCTCCATTGAGCAGTGCTATCCCTGCACTATCATAGCCTCGGTACTCCAAGCGTTGTAGTCCTTTTATTAAAAAATCGTAAGCCTCATTGGGCCCGTAGTATGCCACTATTCCACACATAAATTATTGCTCTTTTTTTTTCAAATTTACGTATTAAGATAAATTTGATTTACACATTCTAATGGGGTAATACTATGATTGTATTAAATTTTTAATTTAGTTAATATTAAATACTTTTTTCAGGTCTTCCACACCGTTTAGTTCTTCCCATGGGAATAGCTTTACTTCTAATGTTTTTGTTCTACCACTTCCATCTGTGAACTCTTTAGTAACTACCTCTGTTTTACGACCCATATGGCCATAAGCAGCCGTCTCCGAGTAGATTGGAGTTCTGAGATTAAATCTAGTTTCTATGAAGTATGGTCTCATATCAAAACCAGGCATTTTAGATATAGCGTCTGCTATTTCTCCGTCTTTCATATCTACTTTGGATGTACCATAAGTATTGACATAAAGACCCATAGGCTGAGCTACACCTATAGCATAAGCTACCTGTACGAGTACTTCATCAGCTATTCCTGCGGCTACTAGATTTTTAGCTATATGGCGAGTGGCATATGCACCACTTCTATCCACCTTACTTGGATCTTTTCCAGAAAATGCACCACCACCGTGGGCACCTTTCCCACCGTAGGTATCTACTATAATCTTACGACCTGTAAGTCCAGTATCTCCGTGAGGACCACCTATTACAAATAGACCTGTAGGGTTTACGTGGTAAGTTATCTCATCGGTGAAGAGTTCTTGTGTTTCATCAGGCAAAAGACTTTTGACGCGAGGAATCAAGATATTAATAACATCTGCTTTAATTTTTTTAAGCATTTCAGACTCTGTATCAAAATCGTCATGCTGTGTAGAGACTACAATAGCATCTATAGCTATTGGCTTATTATTATCATCATACTTTATGGTTACCTGAGACTTACTGTCTGGTCTTAGATAGGTTATCTCCTTATTCTCTCTGCGTAGCTCTGCGAGTTCTTTTAGCAGCATATGGCTGAGTTCAAGAGGAAGAGGCATATAGCTCTCCGTCTCATTGGTAGCATAGCCGAACATCATTCCTTGGTCGCCAGCTCCTTGATCTTCTGGATTTTTACGTTCTACCCCTTGGTTAATGTCAGGAGACTGCTCGTGTATGGCACTTAGTACACCGCATGAGTTACCATCAAACATGTACTCACTTTTGGTGTATCCTATTTTGTTAATGGTCTCTCTTGCTATTTTTTGAACATCTATGTACGTGGTAGATTTTACTTCACCAGCTAAAATTACTTGACCGGTTGTCACTAGCGTTTCGCAAGCTACTTTACTACTAGCGTCAAATGCTAAGAAATTATCTATCAATGCATCAGAAATTTGATCTGCAACCTTGTCTGGATGTCCTTCAGAAACTGATTCTGATGTAAAAAAATATGCCATAGTTTACTCTTAAAATATTTGCGGCAAAAGTAAGTATCTTGGTGTTAAATTATAACATCAAGATATAACAAGTTAATACTCCCACAAATCGTGCTCCATTACAAAGAGATCGTTCTTTATTTTATCAGCTTCTAAGAGGGCTTCTATGCCATCATCTCTGAATCCTTCTAAGTGGGCTATGTCCAAGTCGTACACGTTACCTTCCTTTACTATATGGCTAGCAAAGAGCCTCATGTCAAACCAATGATCATAACTTAGTCTAGCAGCATCATTGAACTTATTAAAAATTTCTTGCTGAGCGAGAATCGGACGTAGATCGTCCATTTTTAGCCAAAACAATTCTGCTTCTCCTAAGTCTGCTCCCGTTTGTGATTTCATGTGATACATAGGTGCAATAGCAATTATACGGGGTCTCAGATCGCTGTGTTGTGCATCAATAATCCAATCTTCCATAATCCTAAATTTTTCAATACTCCCAGGATCAAAGGGTTCAAAAAAAGGGATTTCGATGAGGTCATTTGGGTCTGTAGGATTATTCGGATTAGTAACCCATACCCATACCGTGTCTTCTACCTTGCTTTTTATGGCAGATAGGGATAGAGTAGAGGCTAGTGAATCCGAGGCATAGGCTTTCGGCTGACCTAGTTCTGGATACCCTTCAGTCACAGCCTTCCATATCACTTTATTTAGTGGATTTCGAGGCCAGGTGATGTCCTTGTTTTGTTTCATACGAGAATCTATGACTCTGTGTATTCGCTTGGAGTACGTGACTCGCTGCTCGCCTAGGTATCTATGGGCAACGGCCGTTCCTTCATTTGGAATACTTCTCTGGTAAGGTGAGTACTCGTAAAGTGGTAATTGGGAAAACGATTGGTAGGTTAAGCTAGTTAGGATAATTAAAATGTATTTTTTCATAACTTTTGCTTTTGGTGATGAGAGAACGATTGCACAAAAGTTTTTATTGTTGTCAATTATTATAGGAGAGTCTTTGTACGTTTCGTTTAGCTTGAGACTCAGACTAAATGAAATACACAATTAATTTTATCTACCAACCGTTTGGTGTTCCGGTAATTTTTCATATATTTGACCATCACATTATGGCAAAACCAAAAATAGATCGTAGAACATTACTTAAAAACTCACTTTCGATATTTAAGTCCAAAGGGTATACGGCCACGTCTATGAGTGACTTAGCAAATGCTAGTGGGCTGCTCAAAGGGAGCATGTATCACTATATAGATAGTAAGGAGCAGCTTATGCTCGAAGTATTGAACTCGCTAATGGATCATTATGTTAATAAGGTTTTTACAATAGCATATGACGAAGAGTTACTTCCGTATGATCGGCTTTTTTTATTATCTAAGCGTGCAGAAGAAATATTTATTTTCGAAGATGCAGGTAATTTCTTTGCAAATGTCGGTTTAGAGACCAAGAATTTAAACGTGGGTTTTGAAAAGGTAATTCAGGGTTTTTTTGAAAAATGGATAGCTACTGTAGCGTATGTATATACTTATGCAGTTTCTAACGAAGAAGCTAGAGTGAAAGCAGAAAGTGTAGTGGCTCAGATAGAGGGTGCTGTTATGCTAATGAAGTTGATGGATGATGCAGGCCATCTCAGAAGGGTGCTATCAGGCATATTAGAAGAATATAAGGAATTAGAAAAAGAGAATTCTGTTAAATAAGTAGAAAATGGTGCAAAGTAGAAAAATAAAAAAAGTAGCCGTACTAGGCTCCGGTGTAATGGGAAGTCGCATAGCTTGTCATTTTGCCAATATAGGTTTAGACGTGCTTTTATTGGACCTTAAGAACTTTCCAAACTCCAAAGAGAGTGAAACTGGGGTGGATGCCAAGGTAGCGGACGCCGCTCTTAAGTCTTCGCTAAAAAGCAACCCTAGTCCTATATACAGTAAGTTTTTTGCAAATAAGATAAAAACCGGAAACTTAGATGATGATCTGCACCTTATAAAAGAGTGTGACTGGGTGATAGAAGTTATCATCGAAAGACTAGATCTCAAGACAGAACTTTTTGACAAAGTAGAGCTTCACCGTAAACCAGGAACACTGATTACCAGTAATACTTCTGGTATTCCTATAGAAATGATGCTCAAAGGTAGAAGCGAAGATTTTGCTGCTCATTTTTGTGGTACGCATTTCTTTAATCCGCCAAGGTACTTGAAGTTATTGGAGATTATTCCTTCTACTCAGACGAAGCCAGAAGTAGTAGATTTCTTCTTACACTACGGAGATCTTTTCTTAGGGAAAACTACCGTAAAAGCAAAAGATACTCCCGCATTTATAGCAAATAGAATAGGTGTATTTAGTATAATGGCGATATTCAAGATGATGCAAAAGCACAACTTAACTATAGAAGCGGTAGATTCTATCACCGGTCCTGTATCTGGTAGACCAAAGTCTGCGACATTCCGCACATCGGATTTAGTAGGTTTAGATACGCTAGTAAAAGTAGCCAATGGTGTCGGTCAGAATTGCCCAAAAGACGAAATGCAGGATTGGTTTGCTATTCCAGCCTTCTTGGATAAAATGCTCGAGAATAAGTGGCTTGGCGACAAAACGGGTCAAGGATTTTACAAAAAATCAAAAGATGCAGAAGGGAATAGAGTAATAGAGCAACTTAATCTGGAGACATTTGAATACGAAGCACAGAGCAAGCCTAGATTTGACAGTATAGGGAAAGCCAGAAAGGCCAATAGACTGAGCAGTAAACTAGGTATATTATACGACGGTGGAGATGCCGCTGCAGACTTTTACGTAGATATAATAACTGCTATTGCAGCGTATTCCAGCAACAGAATTCCAGAGATCGCAGACGAACTATACCAAATAGATGACGCTCTTAGAGCTGGTTTTGGTTGGGACGTTGGTCCTTTTGAAACTTGGGATCTGATAGGATTTGATAAAGTCCTTAGCAATATAGAACAAGCAGGATATGCAGTTCCTCAGTGGATTACAGATTTCAAAGCGAAAGGGAATTCGTCTTTCTATAAGTCAGAAGATGGCAAACGGAAATTCTACAGCATCGCTAAAGGTGAGTATGAAGTGATTCCAGGAACGGAAGCGTTTATAGTACTAGATAATTTCAAATCTGCTGAGCCCGTATATAAGAACAAAGAAGCAACGCTTCACGATATAGGTGATGGTGTGCTTTGCTTAGAGTTTCATTCTAAGATGAATGCCATAGGCAGCGGTACTTTATCTGCTATTAACAAGTCTATAGAAATAGCCGAAAACGAAGGTTGGAAAGGATTGGTAATCGGTAATGATGCACCTAACTTCTCCGCAGGAGCTAATCTAGCTATGATGCTAATGCTCGCTATAGAGCAGGAGTTTGATGAGCTAAATATGGTCATCAGCTATTTCCAAAAAACGGTAATGAGACTACGCTACTCTAGCGTACCTGTGGTGATAGCACCACACGGACTTACACTCGGTGGAGGATGTGAAATGACACTACACTCAGATGCAGCAGTAGCATCTGCAGAAACCTACATCGGACTAGTAGAAGCAGGAGTAGGACTGATACCAGGTGGTGGCGGTACCAAAGAATTTGTGGTCCGTACCAGCGACAGTTTCTATGCAGGAGACCCACAGCTACCTACTTTGATAGAACGTTTTCAGACTATAGCTACCGCAAAAGTGGCTACCTCTGGGCACGAGGCTTTTGAGATAGGCGTGATGCATCATGATAAAGATGAAGTAGTAGTAAACGGAGCTAGAGTAATCACGGAAGCAAAACGAAAAGTAATAGAACTGCACAATGACGGTTACGTGCAGAAACCGCAACGAGATGATATTTTGGTACTGGGTAGAACAGCACTTGGAGCATTATACTCAGGAGTAGAAGCATTTGGAATCAGTGGGTATGCCAGTGAGCATGATATGTTAATCGGAAGGAAACTTGCTTATGTAATGGCAGGCGGAGACTTAACACAACCTACCAAAGTAACAGAGCAGTACTTATTGAATCTGGAGAGAGAAGCATTCTTAAGCTTGCTCGGACAACGTAAAACTTTAGAGAGAATACAGCATATGCTGAAAACAGGAAAACCACTTAGAAACTAGATATGAGAAGTGAGATATGAGTATTGAGACTAAAAAAAAGAGTCTAACATCTAAATATCTCACTTCTAACCTCTCAATTAAAAATTAACAATTAGAAAATTAAACATTATGCCAGAAGCATACATAGTAAACGGATACAGAACTGCAGTAGGAAAAGCAGGAAGAGGTGGATTTAGATTTACCAGTCCAGTGGATTTAGGAGCTGCGGTAATAGATCACTTGATAGACAATACTCCGGGTTTTGATCCGAGTGTAGTAGAAGATATCATAGTAGGAAATGCAGTGCCAGAAGCTGAGCAAGGTCTACAAATGGGTAGATGGGTAGGAGTACGAAGTAAGTTGCCTATGGAGGTGCCAGGCGTATCTGTGAATAGATATTGCGGTAGTGGAATAGAAACTATAGCTATGGCAGTAGCTAAGATAAAAGCAGGATTAGCTGAGTGCATCATAGCAGGAGGTACGGAGAGTATGAGTCTAGTGCCTACGGTAGGTTACAAGACTGTACCTAATTATACCATTGCCAAAGAACACGGAGATTACTTCTTAGGAATGGGTCTTACGGCAGAAGAGGTAGCTGTGAAATACGATATCAGCCGAGAAGATCAAGATGCGTTCGCTTTGGGTTCTCATCAGAAAGCATTGAAAGCTTTGGAAGAAGGAAAGTTCAAAAACCAAATCGTTCCTTTCGAAGTAGAGCAAGTAGATTTTGATCCTAAAAGCAATAAACGAGTAACGTCTAAATATACAGTAGATACCGATGAAGGCCCACGTGCAGACACTACGCTAGAAGCACTAGCAAGACTTCGTCCTGCGTTTAAAAACAATGGAACGGTAACTGCAGGTAACAGTTCGCAGACCAGTGATGGAGCCAGTTTTGTACTGGTAATGAGTGAGCAGATGGTAAAAGACCTCGGTCTAGAACCAAAGGCACGCTTGGTAAGTCAAGTATCTGTAGGAGTTAGCCCAAGATATATGGGAATAGGTCCGATGGAGGCTATTCCAAAGGCACTAGCTAAAGCAGGATTATCATTGAAAGATATAGACCAGATAGAGCTGAATGAGGCATTTGCTTCACAAAGTTTAGCAGTGCTGAGAGGTTTAGATATCAATCCAGATATAGTAAATGTAAACGGAGGAGCGATAAGCTTAGGTCACCCGCTGGGATGTACAGGAGCTAAACTGACGGTACAGATACTAGAAGAAATGAAACTTAGAAACCAAAAATACGGAATGGTAACTGCCTGTATAGGTGGTGGGCAAGGTATAGCGGCGGTACTCGAAAGGCTCTAGCCTTTCTCGTGATATAGGATTTTAGGATATAAGATTTAGGAGAAAAAGTAGTCTTAAATCATACATCGTCAATCATTTTTTAGAATAAAAAATAATAAACAATGAATAGAAGAAATCACAATTTTAGAAAGTTAAAAGTCTGGAGCGATGCCATTGATGTTGTTGTAAAACTTTATCAAGAAACCAGTAATTTTCCTACTGAAGAAAAGTATGGTCTTATATCACAGATTAACAGAGCAGGGGTTTCTATAGCTTCCAATATTGCTGAAGGTTCTGCCAGAGGAACAAATCCAGATTTTGTGAGATTCTTATTTTTTTCTAAAGGAAGCATAGCAGAAGTAATAACACAGCTAGCGATAGCTGCAAAGCTCAATATCACTACTCAAGAGAAAGCTGATTCATTAATAGATGAGTTAGTAATAATTGATAATTCCATTCACAAATTAATAGACACACTAGACAAACAGTCCTAAATCCTATATCATAAAATCATATGTCAAAGACTACAAACAACATAGCAGGCGGAGAATTCCTAATTAAGGAGCAAGACGCACAGAGTACATTCATTCCAGAAGAAATAAACGAGGAGCAACAAATGTTCAGAGAGATGACACGTGATTTCTTAGAAAAAGAAGTCCATCATCTTAGAGAAAAAATAGATAAGCAGTCAGAGAATCCAGAGCTTATTCCACAGTTAATGGAGAAAGCGGCAGCACTAGGTATACTGGGAGCGGCATTGCCAGAGGAGTATGGCGGTATGTCTGTAGATTTCAATACAGAATCAGTATTGAGTGAGGAGCTAGGCAAAAGCCAAAGTTTTAGTGTTGCTTTAGCTGCACATATGGGCATAGGTACATTACCGATACTCTATTATGGCACAGATGCTCAAAAGGAAAAGTACTTAACTGGTCTAGGCGATGGGAGTATTAAGGCTGCGTATTGCCTTACAGAGCCAGATAGTGGTAGTGATGCCCTATCGGCTAAATCTAAAGCTGTACTAGACGGAGATGAGTGGGTAATAAACGGAGCTAAAATGTGGATTACCAACGCTGGATTTGCAGATTTATTCACTGTATTTGCTCAGGTAGATGGAGATAAGTTTACAGGATTTTTAGTAGAAAAAGGAACACCGGGACTTACGTTAGGAGATGAAGAAGTAAAACTAGGTATAAAAGGAAGCAGCACACGTCAAGTATTCCTAGACGATGTACGCATACCAAAAGACAACCTGTTAGGCGAGATAGGCAAAGGGCATAAGATAGCCTTTAACGTACTAAACATAGGCAGATATAAGCTATGTGCTATGGTAATGGGTGGCAGTAAGCGAAGTATAAATGTAGCTGTAAAATATGCCAATGAGAGACATCAGTTTGGAGTAGCAATAAGCAGTTTTGGAGCGATACAGCACAAAATAGCAGAGATGGCTATCAAGACTTATGCTACAGATAGTGCTACGTATAGAGTATCAGGATTAATTACAGACAGAATAGCAGAACTAGTAACAGAAGGCAAAACTAAGGTAGAAGGGAAGCTAATAGCTGCGGAGGAATACAGCATAGAGTGTGCTATTCTTAAAGTACTTGGTTCAGAAACCTTGGATTATGTGGTAGATGAAGCCGTACAGATATTTGGAGGTACAGGATACTCAGAGGAGTTTCCTGTAGCTAGTATGTACAGAGATGCTCGTATCAATAGAATTTTTGAAGGAACCAACGAAATCAATCGTATGCTTGCAGTAGGTCAGTTGATGAAAAAAGCCTTGAAAGGTGAGATAGACCTGATGGGTCCTGCTATGAAGATACAGGAAGAGCTGATGGAGATACCTGATTTTGGTGATGAAGGAGATGGATCTGCACTATACGAGGAGAAGAAAGCCGTAAGACAAGCTAAGAAAGCTATACTCATGGCCGCAGGAGCCGCCGCACAGAAATATATGATGGAGCTAGATAAGCAGCAGGAGATACTTATGAATCTTGCAGATATGGTTATCGATGTATTCACAGCAGAGAGTACCGTACTGCGTACGGAGAAACTGATAGCACTGCAGGGAGAGGAAGCTACAGCACTACAAATAGCCATGACTAAATGCTATGTGAATGATGCGATGGAGCGTACATATCTAGCGGGTAAGCATGCACTAGCGGCTTTTGCTAAAGATGATATGCTCGTAATGATGCATATGGGTGTGAAGCGATTTACCAAATATCCTATGACAGATACGATCTCACTTCGTAAGCAAGTAGCAGCTAAGCTTATTGCTGAGAATGGGTATTGTTTTTAATTTTAGTCATTCTGCCTGCCTTTGGAGGGAGTTTAGTCAGCCAGTCCGCCGTAAGATGAAAATGTGAACGACTTCAAGCAGAATATTGAGTAAAAGCGAGCTGAAAGGCTCGCTTTTTTTATAGTCACTTTTAATTTTCAATAAATGTTACCTTTGCAAGGCACGTGAATAAGTCAGAATTAAAAGAAGCCATAAAGAAGCTAAATACAAAAACACCAAGTTCAACAGTAGCTATGGTAGAACGGATGAATGCCACAAAGGCAAAGGTAGAAAGCTCAACCGTTGCTATTGCAAAGATAAAGAAGTCTATTACCATTCATTCCGGTATATAGTTTGGCGAAGCCAAAATTAATAATTCTTGCAGGCCCAAATGGAGCGGGTAAATCCACATTTGCAGAACATCTAGATTTAAAATTTATCACTGAATTGGGGATTGAGAGCTTTGATTATGATTTGGAGTTTAGGAAGCTTTATGAGCGGTTTGAGTCGGTAATGTCTCTTCAGATGGAGGAGAACTTATCTGTAAGAGCAAAAGAATTATTTGAAGAGAGAGCAAACGAAGCATTAGAAAATAAAAAGCACTTTTCTTTTCAAACCAACTACGATAAGGAATACACCGACGAATGGAGAAAGAAATTTGCTGATGCAGGTTTTGATACCGAGCTCTATTTTTTATATGTTGACGATATAGACTTATGCATAAGCCGAGTAGCTAAGCGAGTATCGGCAGGAGGGCATGATGTGCCACAAGACGAGATAATTAGCAGGTATTCCAAGGGATTATTTAACTATGACAGAACGTTTAAGGATTTCAATAAGGTCATAGTGATAGATACGAGTAATATAGAGAATAGAGCATTACTTGAGATATCAAATCGTCAGGCAGTATTCATAAGTCCCCTATTTGTCGACTTAGTCTTTAGTCATTCTTTGGAACATTCTAAAGAATGGATAATGAAATTGAGCAAGTAGCAGCTAAGCTTATTGCTGAGAATAAGTATTGTTTTTGGAAGAATGAATGCGTTCGTGTCCCTACGAACACAGCCTCAGTTCGTGGGGGCACGAAAAAGTACACAATGTGAATATATAAAAAAGCGAGCTGAAAGGCTCGCTTTTTTATATATTCGTACGGTATGAAAAATAAAATAATACAGACACTTCTAGTCGTCATATTATGTTTAGGAAGCATCTATAGCTATGCCACGAAGGAAGTGTACGAGTCGTCTGGTAAATCAGCTATTCATTCGTTATCCTCAGACCAAGATTCAAATGTCATTAATCATTGGCAAAAGATAAAATGGGATGTAGCACTAGGAGTAATCAAAACGAAGGCTAATAGCTTTTCACTCACCACTTCGTTATCTTATCCCGTCAATGATTTCTTGAGAGTACAAGCTAGCACAGGTTTGGTTACACTTAGAGGTCCAGTTTTTGCTTACAGAACAGAAAGGTACTTTAATGAATATGCAACTTATGGCTATGACATTGAAAATTATACTGTAGGAAACTATCTTGCTTATCAGTTGAGCTTGGGACTAGAGATTTCAATGCCCTTTAATGAAAATATTATATTGTCTACGGCTCCATATTACCTAAGATTAATGAGAAGCACGTATATTACAAAAAGCTGGGAATCATACTCATCTACAGATCCTAATTTGAGAAATGGTGGAGTGGATGGAAGTGAATCAAAATGGGCCGGAGCTATTAGTAGCTTTAACTATGGGTTTCAAGGTATAAGTATAAATGATTTTGGATTGCAACTAGGCTTGGGATATAGGTTTAAGCGATTCGGATTCACGGCTCAGAGAAATTTTGGTTTTACAGATTGGGGAGATGACTCTTTTTTTGGAGACAAAAGAGAGACTATGTCATTCAATAGCATTAAAGTGAGTTACACCATAAAGAATAACAAATGAGGAGTTACAAAAAATATCTATTCATTCTATGCCTGGGTTTTGCTGCATGCCAAGTGGATAAAGAAGTTAAACCCAAACTTCAAAACGATGTTCAAGAGTTTAGCTTTTTAAAAATGGTAATAGAGGGTGACACCATAGGTCAGAGTCTAAATTATTATAAGACCGTTATGGCATCTTACAATGAATCAACAGCTAATATTATTTTTAGAGATTTTGAGTATTTTGGGTTTGATGAAATGCAACTTCCTTTTGAAAACTATTTTGATAAAATATCTCGTCTGTATTTCGAGTTCAGAACGGAAGGCACAGACTTGTCCAGTAGAATTGGCAAAACAATGGAGCTTACCAGGAAATTTGATGTTAATGACAATAGATTGGAATTTGCTATAAATTATAGAGGTAGGTCATTGGTATATGCTCATTATGGGGGTGAGACTGTAACCTACCTAGAAATGAAGGATACAGTCATTGATAATAAGAACTATGAGCTGAGTCACTTAGCCTTTGCTTACCTGTTTTTATTGGATGATGATGGGAACGAATATATAGCCACAGATATTGAATTGAAGCAGGTGGCAAGGAAAGATTAGACTATTATGGGTGTGAAGCGATTTACCAAATATCCTATGACAGATACGATCTCACTTCGTAAGCAAGTAGCAGCTAAGCTTATTGCTGAGAATAGTGGAACAACGTTACCAAACTTGACAATTAGATAATAGGATAACGCAGGGAGATAGAGGCTGCTCTGCAGCTAGATTGTTTCTCTGGCAAATAGCGTATGAGGACAGGTTCGTTTAGCTCGTTATAGAAAGTCTGTGGTCCTTGCAGAAAACTACTTTTCCCACTAGCCAAAAAGGTTTCCGTTTTTATGAGATTGTCATTAGCATCTCGGTATTCCCAAAGCCCTGTTTTTAGATTAATCTTTTGATTAGCTCCTGTGGTTTGTGATTTGAACTTATACTTCACAGATTTACCGACACTTTTCGCTATGCGTGCATCTATCACTACCGTGTCTTGTGCCGGGCATATAATGGAGATGAAAACAACAAGAAGTAGATTAAATCTCATAGGCTTTCAAATTTACTATTAAGAACTTGATATTAAATTATATTTTAAGAAATTGGAAGCAGCCGAAAATATTTCTAATAAAGATGTCTAAACGTATTGGACTTACTTCCGTTGGGTTAGTCGGATACTACTCGGTAGTGTAGCAGATGCATTAGAAAGGAATTGTCATTTAAGTAATCTTTTTTAGTAAATCCCTTATTGAACTATCTCTAATAGCTCGATAGTAAACACCAATGTAGAGTATGCAGGGATATTGGCACCCATGGCACGTTCACCGTATGCTAACTCTTGAGGAATATAGAGTTCCCATTTAGATCCCACAGGCATCATTTTTAGAGCTTGTGTCCATCCTGCTATGACCTGATTTATATTAAAACTAGTAGGTTGTCCACGGTCATAGCTGCTATCAAACTGCTTTCCGTTTATGAGTGTACCGGTATAGTGCGTACTTACTGTTTGACCATCTATAGGTTTAAGCCCGGTACCCTCAGTGAGTACTTTATACTGTAGTCCATTAGGCAATACTTTCACTCCTTTTTTAGTAGCATTTGCGGTTAAGTATGCTGTGCCTTCAGCAGTAGAAGCAGCTACTTGCTTTTCCTTTGTCTTAGATACGTAAGCATTGACCACTGCATTACTAGAGGCTACGTCCATGTTAGTATGATTATATTGGAGTACGTCCTTCATTGCTTCTGTGAAGATAGCATAATTCAGAGTGTCTATACCTCCTGCTTTTAAGCTACTAGCTATATTCATAGCTACCGCATACGATACACTATCTATTTCTGTGGCTAGAGGTGTGTGTGAGTGTTGAGCATTTGCGAAGCACGTAAAGCAAACAAGTAAAATTAAGGATGTTATTTTTTTCATGATGGCAAAAGTAACAAAGACCAGGTGATTTTTCTAACCGTATTGAAGTGTCGGTTTTATATTCCTTCTAGTTTTTTTCTAAGCCGATCATCAAAAACCTTAATGAGGTCTGCAGTATTATTCAGCCCACCAAAACAATGGGAGAGTCCTCGGCTGCTTTTGGGATTAGTTGTGTGATACGGATAAGGGTATTCTGTGCTTTTTAATTTGCTATCTAGCAGGTAAATACCATTACTAGACGGATCTGCTAAACTGCTATAATGGTTGCCAATGATCACAAAGTGCACTACATTAGTCTGTTTACTAACTTGGGCTATGTTTTCGTCTTGTAGAAGCTTGTACGCTGAATAGGTATAGTTTTTTGAGAACAGTGAATCTAATTGTTCGTGAGAGTAGTCTTCAGGGCAACCCCTATTTATCACATAAAGAGTATCGTACATTAGTCTATTAAGAGTAGCTCGGGCTTTCAATGCATTTTCAGGAACAACTGCAGTCTTATTAAACTTAAAGTTATATGCTATGGTAAAATGATTTGGGATGGCGTCAAAGTATGTATTTGTTATTCCTTTAATAAGAGTATGACTATAGCCAAAGTCTATAGAGCTATTTTGGTTACTGTGGATTTCTAGACCAGCATATATACTCTGTGAAAATCGGTTGGATAATTCTCTCTGGAAATATACAGAAGGAATAGAATCTAGATACCCGAGGTATCTATTCTGAGCATTTATTATAAATGCAGGCTCGTACCCTAAAACTATGCTTATGCCTTTTGATTGGCCAAGTGAACGTTTCACCGCTAAACGCAGGTGAATGTCTTCCATTGTCCTTTTTTGAGTCAAATTATCGTATTCATAAGAGTATCGCTTATAGCCTAGTTTACTCTGAAAGTAAGTTTTAGGTGCTACTCGATACGCAGCAAATATGTCTCCTCCAATACCGTATGGTGGTCTATCATCATTGATTTCTCTAGCTGTAGCTATGGTCACATATCCACTCACACCATAGCTTAGCTTTTCGGTTAAGATACTCGTATCCTGTGCTGATAGCGTAAAAGTGTTCCAGATTAAAACTGAAATAAAAAGTGAATATCTCATGCGATGTGTCAAAAGTATGCTGCACATTTTATTTTCCGCATAAAAACTTCTTAATCATATGTTTAAACTCACCAAAGGTTATCACATTTGTAAAAGACGCATTTACACGTAATTTTGCCTAAGGATTCTAGATAGTATTAGAGGGGAGGGTTTACGATTAACACGCGAGGCAGATGCACCGCACATTTTTATTAAAATAATAGATGAGAAAATATAACATAGTAGGGGTGATGTCTGGTACATCCATGGATGGGCTGGATATAGCTCATGTATCGCTCACGGAGCGAGAAGACGGTAAATGGAAGTATAGCATAAATAAAGCTACTACCATAGAGTACGGTGAAAAGTGGAGATTAAGACTCTCTAAGCTTCGTCATCAGAACTCAATGATTTTTCATAAGACGGATCGTTTTTACGGTCAGTTTATCGGTGAGCATATCAATACATTTTTAAAAGATAATAATCTAGAAGCTGACTTAATAGCTTCTCATGGTCATACGGTATTTCACCAGCCAGAAAATAACATCACCGTACAGATAGGTGACGGCAATAGTATCGCAGCTTTCACTGGATTGCCGGTGGTGACTAACTTTAGAGCTATAGACGTAATCTTAGGCGGTGAGGGAGCTCCACTAGTAGGTATAGCAGACGAGTTGCTCTTTGGTGAGTATGATATGTGCTTAAATCTGGGTGGCTTTGCCAATATAAGTGGTAATAAGAATGACCAGCGGATAGCCTATGATGTGTGCCCATGTAATATCATACTCAATAGAATAGCTCGTGAATTTGAGCAGGAGTACGATAAGGATGGAGAGATAGCTGAGCGTGGAGAAGTAGACTACGACTTACTCGGAGATCTTAATGCAGTAGAATACTACAGCTATGAGCCGCCTAAGTCGCTAGGTAGAGAATGGATAAGCTCTCATTTCTGGGCAAATGTAAGAGCGAGCGAAGCGAGTAAGGAGGATAAGATGAAGACTCTAGTAGATCACATTGCACAGCAGATAGGCAATAGTATAGAGGATATCTGCAGTGGTGAGGCTAGCGGAAAACGCATCTATATCACAGGAGGAGGAGCATTTAACAAGACGCTCATCTCACATATACGTAGGCACACACTCGCAGAGGTGATAGTGCCAGATGATAGTGTGGTTAATTATAAAGAGGCTTTAGCCTTTGGCTTATTAGGCATACTAAGAGTACAAAATAAAACAAATGTAATAGCTGCGGCTACCGGTGCTAAGTCGGACTCTGTAAGCGGTAGTTTATACGGTAATTTCTCAAAATTAGTGTAATGGAAGATTTATTAAAAAAGTTTGAAAATAAGCGTCCGGAGATAGTCTTCGAATGGAAAGATTCTGAAACGGAAGCGGAAGGATGGGTAGTGATAAACTCCCTAAGAAATGGTGCTGCTGGTGGCGGCACACGTATGCGTAAAGGACTGGATATGCGTGAAGTAGAATCACTAGCCAAAACGATGGAAGTGAAGTTTACGGTAGCGGGACCTCCTATAGGTGGAGCCAAGTCTGGGATCAATTTTGACCCAGCAGATCCGCGTAAAGAAGGAGTACTCAGAAGATGGTATGCGGCAGTAATGCCAATGCTACGTAACTACTATGGTACGGGTGGCGATATGAATGTAGATCAGTATGGAGAGGTAATTCCCTATACGGCAGATCTGGGTGTGTTGCATCCGCAAGAAGGCGTAGTGCAAGGCTATTACAAGAATTATAGTAAGGTAGAGAAGCTACAAGCTATTACTAGATTACAAAGTGGAGTTTTACTTCCTATAATAGATGAGCGATTTACTCCAGACGTATCTAAGAAATACACTATATCTGATATGATAACGGGTTGGGGAGTAAGCGAAGGCGTACGCCACTACTACGGGCTTTGGGGTGGCACTATGAATCACAAGACAGCCATCATACAAGGATGGGGAAATGTAAGTGCTGCTGCTGCTTTTTATCTGGCTAAACACGGTGTGAAAATCGTAGGAATCATAGACAGAGAAGGTGGCTTAATCAATAAAGAGGGTTATTCTCTAACGGAAGTTACGGATATGTTTATCAATCGTGATGGGAATAAACTCAATGCAAATACTCCTGGGTTTACACCTTTCGCAGAGGTTAATGCACAGATATGGGAGCTAGGAGCAGAGATATTCATCCCAGGTGCAGGAAGTAGACTGGTGACTAAAGATCAAGTAACTAGTCTGATAGATGGACAGTGTGAAGTGATAAGCTGTGGTGCTAATGTACCGTTTGCCGATCCGGAGATATTCTTAGGAGAAATCTCTATGTATGCAGATGCTAACATAGCGGTAGTTCCAGATTTCATAGCGAATTGTGGTATGGCTCGTACTTTTGGATTCCTAATGAGTGAAAAAGGAGAAGTAGATGACGTAGCTATACTCAAAGATGCTTCAGAAATCATAGGTAATCAGATGAGACGCTTACATCAGTTTAATCCAAGACCAACTGGACTTAGCCGTAAAGCTTTAGAAATGAGTTTAACCGACCTCGTAGAAACAGGAGACGTGAGCCACAGAAGTGGTTTAGGTGGAATGGCGTAACCCACGGTCGCAACCGTGGGATACGCCATCAAAGGCAGTCACAACATAGACGTAAAAAGGCTCGTCCCGATAGCTATCGGGACGAGCCTTTTTCTTGTGATGTCATCTTGAGCGGAGTCGAAAGGTTAGACATTACAAGAAAATTTCAATAAACCCATGCATACTTCGACTGACGTTCAGCTGGTACACTTCTCAGTTATTGAGACGCTATAGTCTCACTACAATCCGCAGCACAGAGCTCAAAGAACTTTTTAAACTCTCGTGATTTGATAAATGTATTACTCATATCTACTTCATATTGCTCTGTCGTTTCAGCATTAGATGCAGTGATGAAAGGTGTCTTTTTAAGATTGCAGTAAATCACTTTAAAACTAGCGTGAAATGTAGGGTCATCCAGATCAAAGTCCTCTGCTAGTTCTTTGTAAAAATCAGGGTATTCTGTCTTTAGTACCATCTCAGATGACTACGTGAAAGAGATAGAAACCATATTAAATAATAGACCCAGAAAACGCTATAACTATGAAACTCCTATGTTTGTAATGAACCAATTATTATTTAACCCAGGGGTTGCGTTTGTAACTTGAATGTGGCAAGTTTGGGTCCTGGCATTTTTCACAAAAAACTAAAAGAGCCTGCTGAAAGATGTCTTGGGTATCTTCCTTGTCACAGCCATTGGCTACCAGCCATTTTTTAATAACGGGATAGTAATTGTAAAGTAGGGTCAAGCCTTTTTGGCGTGACCTTTCTTTACCATTTCTTATCAGAGATATAAGATCTTGGTTATTCATTCTATACGTTAATGTCAAATGTACTGAAAGGTCACCTAGGAAGGTGGAGAAATATTATCCAAAGTGTGAATAGCTATAAAAAAAGAGGCGACCAATGGACGCCTCTTAATATTTGATGACAGTTCACTTCTACTGCTTTATAAGTTTATGTATACTGGTCTTGTCTGCATTGATACACTTTATGAAATAGACACCACTATGCCAACCACCTATGTCTAAGCTTAAACTAGAGTTGTTAGTAACTGTTTCCAAAATTACTTTACCGGTAAGGTCGGTTATAAAGATCTCCTTAGGTTCATTATCTGTAAATTCTAAAGTGATTTTATTTTCAGCAGGGTTAGGGTAAAGTTTACTCTCTAATTTATCTGGCTTGCCTGCAGATGCTGTAGCGTATATGAGCTCCAAATCGTCAAAGTATAGCTGCTGTTTAAACTGTGGATAGACATAGTCGAATACATAAAAGGATATTTCTATGCTGTCTATTCTGTCAGTAAAATCAGGAGCAGGGAACTCTAACCCTCCATTGTAACTAAATAATCCAATGGTATCAGGATACCTAGGGGCACGACTATCCGTGAACGGATACCCTGAGGTATAAATATAGCGACGTGAATTTAGTGCGGTATCCCAATAGTACATTTTTATATATAATCCAGCAAGTCTACGTCTAGTGGTATCGTTACTCATAAAGAGTTCTTTTATTCGTATATCCTTGATGTACTTGCCTTCATATTTAGCTCGCTGCACTAGCTTAGCTGACTGTATCTTACTAGTATCATCCGTATAGAGTTTTACGAAAGTATTGCCTCCGTCATACAAAGTGACGGTATCAAATAGGGTGTCTACGGTTATTAAGTCATACGTACCATCCCCTTCTAGT
>Ga0222644_1000122_pt1 | contig 39461 bp, 27 predicted proteins | sample AntAcemetagen291_FD_179800 | JGI IMG/M metagenome (GOLD analysis project Ga0222644, IMG submission 179800) | Saline water microbial communities from Ace Lake, Antarctica - #291 | ecosystem: Environmental > Aquatic > Non-marine Saline and Alkaline > Saline | place: Antarctica: Ace Lake...
ATTTGGTCCTGCAATTCCTCTTACTTCCCAAGTAAATATAGCGTTAAAAGATCCAGTTCCTGCATTTTGAGCAGTAGCGTTATTTTCTGCAAATGTCATGACATAAGCGTTGTTAGAATTTGTTTTAATTGTTGCGGCAACTTTTTCAGCACAGCTTTGAAGTAAAACAACGTTTTTAATTCCTGAAACAACATCTCCTAATCCTCCATTTAAGGCCATTTCTACACGAGAGTAGGAAAGCGGTCCTCCACCGAATCCTCCGACTGTGAATATAAAATAGACGCCAGCTGTTTCAGGGGCTTTCACGATTATTGCAGATTGTGTGGATGAGAAATCCCCGTCTAGTCCAGTACCGTTAGGCATGATATTACCTGCGCTGTTCCATACGGTTATTCCATCTGTGGAAAACAATAGATTACCGTTATTATCAGATATAACAGCTACTCCTTCATCGGTATCATATCCAGAAGTAAGTACAGCTGGGCTGTTTGATCTATTTTGAGGATTAGGGGTAAACTCTAGGCCAGCACCATCTCCAAATATCCACTAAGAAGATTCATTTTGCGCGTGGAGCTGTAAACTGAGAATGAAAGTGAAGGCTAGAAGCAGTAATTTTTTCATCTCGTTAGGTTGTTTTGTTTCAAATTTATTGCAGGTATACAAATCCTGCTTTAGGCTTTGTGTTAGGTTCGTTTAATTCTAATACGTAAAAATATGTTCCAGTAGGAAGTCTTTTACCAGGGTATAACAGTCCCGTGTTAGACGTGCCGTCCCACCCTCCAGATTCATTGTTTCCTTCCCAAATCTTTTGTCCATATCTGCTGTATATATGCATTTTATGTTTATCGTAAATATCGTAGAGTCCAGAAACAATTAGAGTATCATTTAGCCCATTACCATCAGGTGTAACAACGTTAAATACCTCCACAGGACAATTTTTTATTCTTATTAAAAATGAAAACAGTTCATAACAATTTTCATTTGATACTCTTATATAAACTTCTTGCGTAACAGATAAGTTGGTGTAATTAGAAGGATTTAATACGGCATTTTGGTCTTCTTGTGCATCTAGTTCTGATTCATAAAACCTCACTGTTTGATCGCTAGTGGCAGAAATAAGGTTTCCAATAATGGTCAAATCAAAAATTGCTTGATCAAAACCTTCTTCACATACCTCTAACTCCTCAGGAAAATTATTTACAGCAACTGTTTCAAAGACTTCAATAATTCTTGTTAGGACAAAAATTTCTACTAAGGTCTCTACTGTAGCGGTAACTGTATATATCCCCGGAGCCGAAAATAAATGAGAAGGCTCTAATGAAATAGAGAAATTCTCATTTCCAGTCGCAGGGTCTCCAAAATCCCAATCTATTGCAACTACATTTGCAGTTGTATTGATATTAAATAATTGTTCCTTTCCAAAACAATGGTTCATTGCTTCAATCTCACCACTGAGTAAGAAGGATTGAACAAAAATAGGTAATCCGTACCAAGAAGTTGCATTTTGAGTTAATGCAAAGGAGTTGTACGTGTAGTTAGCACTAACGCCACTAGCATCGGGACTATTGATCACGCTCAGTGCGTTTTGTAGAAGTCTAGAGTGGTATATTTTATTATCAATACCCAATTGTAATGCTCCTCTAAAAGGGGTGAAGTTATCTTGGTAAATGACTGTGGCACTGTTTGCGATGTTAGACGCTGTCAGGTCATATTGAACAATTTCTCCTCTAATGAGTTGAAATGTTTGGGTAGTGGATGCATTCATATAATCTACTTCTGCATATAAAAATTGGCCATTACCAGAAAATTCTACTCCATAAATAGAGCCGCCGTCTTGCTTAGTAAGCAAGGGTTGTGGATTAGAGACTATTCCAGTAGCATTGTCAAAATCATAAAGATACAGCTCACCACCATTTGTATAAGCGATGCTTCTCGCAGTGGTAATATCTGTAATTCCATCAAAATCTGAGGTGGTATTGTTTGAAAAGTGAGCTGCCACTAGTCTATTACCTCTTGTGTTTATTTTTATGTAACCTCTCATAGCTGCAACATCTACATTTGTAAAAGGTGTTGTAACCAACTCCACAAATGGAGCTACTTGTGAAAGAACAGCAGCAGCGCTCAAACCATTTGTGGTTAATTCATAAGAATAAAACAAATCTTGAAATTGAGAAATGATCCAAAAACCGTCGCCAGTAGCATTAGAAACAGCCGTTAATTTTTCTGAGGTTACAGGAAGTAAATTGATATTTTTATTGAAAATATCTATATCTCCGGTGCCATTATTTAATGACATATCTACAATGGAATAGTGCAGCCCAACGGTATCTCTATAGAAGTCATCATTAGTATCTACGGTGAAAATATAGTATTGATTTGCGTTTCCAGGTAGAGGAACTATAATAGCACTGCTTGTGCTGGAAGAACTGCCTTGGAGCCCTGTTCCATTGGGCATGGTCACATGATTTACATCATAAACTAAAGAGCCATCTGTGTAGAATAATAGGTTGCCTAGTTGATCTGAGATGGTGGCACAACCTTCTCCAGTGGTTAATTGTCCATCACTAATTGCCACAGCGCTTCCTGAGTTAAAGTCAATTCCTGCATTGATCCCAAAGTACCAGAAGGATGATTCTAGTTGCGCTTCTGCGAAAGCGGAATAAATAAAAACTAATAAATATAAAATATATCTCATTGCTCTACGGTAAAAATAAGCAATCTCGATTTATCTCTTCAGTGTAAAATGAGAATAAAAAACAGTTCCATCCATTAAAGTAGCTTTAAACCAGTAATCACTGGAAGGTAATGGAGCTCCATTATAGGTGCCATCCCAACCCACGCCTTGTGGTGAGATTTGTTTTAATAGTTTCCCGTAACGATCAAAGATGAATATTTCTGAATTAGGTTCAAATACTACAGAAACCCCTATTAATTGCCAGTAATCATTAAATCCGTCATTATTAGGAGTGAAAAACCGAGGGTAACCTACAATGCTAAAATTTTGAGTAGTTGTCCCACAGCCATTTTTATCTCTTACATAAGCGGTATAAAAGCCAGGAATAATATTTTCAAAGACAGGACTATTTTGATAGGAGTCTTCAAGATTGATGCGGTATTCATAGTCACCTAATCCAGTGACATTAATTGTTGCAGCACCTGAACTAGTAGTGCCGGCATTTACAGATTCAATACTAGTAATCGTAGCAGGTTCACTTATAATTACCGTAATCAACCTTTCTCTAGAGCAGTTTTCTAGGTTAGATACAATTACACTATAATTTCCACCTATGCTCACAGAAATGGACTCTGTAGTTTCTCCTGTACTCCATAAATAGGTATAGTCAGTTGCGGTTCCTGTAAGGATACCACTATCAATAATTAAGGCTTGAGGATCATTACCGCAATAATCAAATAATTCTGATAATTCTATAACAGGACGTGCATTTACCGTTAATATAACCTCACTGATACCAAAACAGTTTCCATCAGGAGATTCTGCTCGAGCATAAATCGTTTGACTGTTAGTGGTAGTATTGGTATATAAATCAGGAAGTATATTTTGTTCTGTTAAGGCATCGTTTAAGGATATGTAGTAGCTTACCGTGACATTTGCAGGTGCATTTATGAGCACATCGCTATTTGCATTAGAAAGGTCAAATTCTGTAAAGCCATCTTCTGTACCATCGTTATCGCATAAAGATAAGCTTGTATTTTGAGCATCACTGGCACTTACTGATAAAGTAACAATAGAAGTATTAAAACACCCAGTCATGTCATCAGTAACTCGAGCAATGATGTTCTGTAAAGGGGTACTATTTGTGTAACTCGTATTATTTAATTCATTGCTATTATTATCTGCATTAGTTTGATTAATGAAGTAGGATAGGGTAACACCTGCAGCACTTCCACTTAAGGAGTCATCAAAGCTCATTAGGCTAAAAACAGTTCTTCCATCTGGAACTCCATCTTCATCACATTGAAAAGCTGCAAAGTTATTTGCTATAGGTCTAGGATTAACAATCAAATTAAAAGATTGAGTAGTATCTGAACAGCCATTTTGGAGGTCATTTTCAACACGAATAAACACCGTTTCATTAAAAGGTGTTGTATTGGTATAACTCGTTGGTAAAGGTGTCGTGTTTAAATCGGCATCATTTTGTGATGGGTGATAAGTCACATTGAAATTTGTTGCGCTTTGCGATCCTAAAATAATTGCCGTTTGATTGTTAAAATTAAAGGTGGCAATCCCATCAAAATCATCGTCACATAATTCTATATCGCTTGTTGGGTTGGAAATAGGTTGTTCAAAAAGAGCAATATCAAAGCTCAAAGTAGCGGAGCAATCTTGATTATTTGAATTGTATATTCTCGCAAATAAGGTTTGTTGAGCTACTTCCATTTGATAGGATGATGACACACCACTTCTATTTATATCAGCACTTGCTTGATCTATAAAGTATCTTACTGTAAATAAGTTGCGATTTTGGGACCCTAAAATTTGCGGCGTCGCTAGAAGATCTAAATCAACTAATTCTCTGCCATCGTTATTTGTATCACAGGCGACTATATCATTTATTGTATTTGCTACGGGTGTATCATAAATCTGTACATTTTTGCGGTAAACTCTTGTGCTCCCGCCACTAGTTAATGAGAGTACAACATTAAAAATTCTTGTGGAGGTATAAATATGTGTTGGGTTTTCGAGCGTAGAAGTGGTACCATCTCCAAATTCCCATAAGACAGCATCTGGCGGTGTATCTGATCGAAATTCAAAGGTAGTCCCATCACCTAAGCATAAATTTTCGACTTCTATTAATGCAAAAAAACTTTGTATAAATGGAGGTAATCCTTGAGTGGAAGACCTTCCTGCTAGTGCAATGGCATCGTGTTGATAATTGCAACCTGATCCAACTACGTTGGGATTATTAATGACTCCTAAAAAGGGTCTTCCAAGGTGATACGTATCAGCGAGTGCACGGTAAATTTTACCATCAATACCTAATTGTAAAGAGCCTCTATATCCAGCTCTAGTGTCGATTTCAATACCGTTGAGATTTGGAGTAGATAAATTTGAAGCAGTTAATTGATATTGGTACAAAGTTGATGAATGATCAGAAGCATTTTGCCCATTAGCTCCATTCGACGCGGTCACATAAAGCAAACTACCGTCTGGGGCAAATTCTACGCCATAACCAGACCGGTTTGAAGTGCTAAAGACGATTCGGCGCTCGTTTGAAACCAGACCTGTACTTTGATCATAGTCGTATAGATAACTAAATGCTGGGTCACTGACAAATCCCATATTGCAGGAAACTAAATACCTTCCATCAGGAGAGATCTTCAAATTACCTCGACGGTCACTAGTAGGTGTTGCCACAGTTGAGATAACAGGAGTTACATTTACTCCGGTAGCACCAACTGTAAAGGTGTAAAAAGAGTCAAATGGACCAAAACCGCTGGAATTTGCAAAAGCAGTTACAAGAATTTCGTCATTGACAGAATGATTAATTGCCGTTAATTTTTCAGCAGCTTGAGAGATTAATAGGACGGGATTATTAACATCTGTTGTAACTGCTCCTAATCCAGTATTTAAAGTCATGTCCACTTCATAATAATGAACTCCTTCACTACCACCAAAAGGGGGCAAGTCTACTGTAAAAATGTAATAAATATTTGAGTCTTGAGGTTTCGGAATTATAATAGCACTTTGAGTACTAGATGGATTACCTCTTAACCCTTGACCGTTTTGCATAATTTGATGCGATCTATCAAAAACCACACTTCCATCTGTATAAAATAACAACTGACCATTTTCATCAGAAATAGTGGCACAGCCTTCATTGGTAGATACTTGCCCATCTGTAAGTGCTGTAACAGCTCCACTTGCTGGATCAAAGTTAATACCTGCATTAAACCCAAAATACCAATTAGAAGCCTGTAATTGAGCGTTAACTATACCAGAACATAATGTGATTACCAATAAACAAAAGGCAAGTAAAGAGTTTTTTTTTTGCATGCAGCGAAGTTACACTACACATACCACAATTTATAATTTTTTAACAGTTCTTCAAATCTGACTCCTTACTTGTATTTTTTATTTTATTCTCTTCATAAGGGATAAGTTTTTATTCCAATTCAAAAGGGTATGTCTAGTTCTCTAAAAAAAATTAATTGCTTACGGGTCTCTGCGTTTTAATAAAATATAGGACCAATAAGTAAATAGCGTAGTCCATACTGAACAAACAATCACGTTGATCCATCGCACACCGTAATCTTTTTCAAATTCACTTTGAGACAAAGTCTCGATGCCAGTTTTAACCATACTTACTTTACTAAATGGTTCTACTACTAAGTTTGATATAGAGTTTAAAGGCAATACATCTCTTAATAAATCCCATACACTCCAGCCAAATTTAAGATCTAAATAAGAACTGATACCAAAAATGACTAACTCAAAAATGCCCCAAACACCTATTATGCCTAGAGCAAAGGCGCTGCGTTTTACCAATACACCAGCAAATAAGCACATCGCAAAAAAGGCAATATGACTTATAAAAAAAGCTGCTATAAATTCAATATTTATGAAAATAAGATTAGGCTCGGTAATACTGGAGTATATCAATCCTAATAGGAGACAAACTAGAAAAACTAAAGCGGTAAGGATAGTCGTAAAGATCAAAATAAAATAAAATTTGGAAAGAATTAATTCTTTTTTACTCAGACCATCTATAAGGTTCTGTTTTAGAGTCCTATTGCTGTATTCATTTGCTACGAGTGATACAATTACAATAGCGATAAGAAACTTTAAAAAGCTAATTAAATAAGTGCTTAAATGCCATATAAATGGGAAGTCAAAAATCCCTAAATCGGAGAGGCTGGCTTTTGTTCCTTTTATTTCTAGTTCATATAAACCTACAAACATCAACGCCACAACTATTACTAAATAGATAATGGTAAGTACCTTACTGCTTTTACTGTTTCTGAATTTGTGAAATTCTATATCTAATAATCTTTTCATGGCTGGGATTAGTTTTGGCTGGTTAATTCTATAAATTGGTCTTCAAGACTCTGTTTTTTATGAAGAAGCTTACTTAAAACAATGCCATTTTCAAAGGCTTCTTTATTAATTTGTGCCATATCTACCCCTTCATAAAGCATTACTTCTAGACCATCTTCACGTGTTGAAATTTTGCCTACATAAGTTTTTTCTTTTAGGAAGCTGTGCAGTGCGCCTCTATCAGTGGCATCTATAAAGATAGACCCGTGATTGCGATTCATTTCGTCTACAGGTCCAGAATAAAGCATCTTTCCCTTTCTTAAAACTAAAACATGGCTGCACACTTTTTCAACTTCGTCCAGTAAGTGAGAAGCGAGCAAGATCGTAGTTCCATTGGCTGCTATTTTCTGGATGATATCTCTAATTTGGCGTATTCCTTGTGGATCCAGTCCATTTGTAGGCTCATCGAGTATTAATATCTCAGGGTCATTAAGTAAGGCACTTGCAATTGCGAGACGCTGTTTCATTCCCAAAGAGTAGGTTTTAAAGGGAGAATGCTTACGCTCGAGTAAATCTACAATCGCTAATTTTTCTTGAATTTTAATTTTGTCTACATTTTTAATCTTGCAGACCAATTCTAGATTTTGAATGGCACTCATGCTTGGATAAAAGTTAGGATGCTCAATAATGGCTCCTATTCTTTTAAGAGCGTCATGATTTGAGGTAGTTCCTTCAAACCATTTATAACTGCCGCTTGTAGGGTTGACCACGTTAAGCACTATTCCTAATGTGGTAGATTTTCCACTGCCATTGGGACCTAAGATTCCATAAACATGTCCTTTTTGAATGTTTAATGTGATATGGTCTACTGCTGTCAGTGTACCATAATTTTTATGAAGTTGGTTAATTTCAAGGATGGTTTCCATGAATAGAGTTTTTTTGTTGTATTATGTGACTGTAAGAAACAACAAATGTTACTGTATTGATGTCAAAAAATATTCTCAACGATAAATTATTGTCTAATAAGAAGCCCACGTTCCCCATAGGAACTTCTTTGTCAGATTATGTAAAGCGATATAATAGGAGCACCTCAATACCTGTTTCTTATGAAGATCTATTGAGATTTGCAGGCTGTATTGCGGTTTATGATAAAAATGATGAAGATACCTTATGGGTACGTTGTTATTATTCAGATTCTGATCGCGAGCAAATAGACATGCATTTAAAAAAGATATATGATATCCTTCATAGTGATGGAAGAGATAAGACACTGGATTATCTAAATGTGGATGCTGTAGATTACTGCACATTCGGGAACACAAAACCTTTTAGAATCAGAATCAGAAATATTCTTAATGATGGTTTCACTTACTTTTATGTAAAAAAAGCAGATGCATCAAGAGTCTATGGACTGGAACTAGAGCATTTACTTTCTCCACATCGCATTAACTTTTTAGTTCATAAGAATACGCTCATTGAACAGCATATAGCTGGCATTCCTGGGGATGATTTTATTGTCACCTATATGGATGGTTGTGATCATCAAGAATTGACTCAAATAGCAAAGGAGTTTGTAAAATTTAATGAACGCTGCTTGATTCGATTGCTAGGCGATATGAGATCTTATAATTATGTAGTAATCCCTACACATGATTTTGATCGTGTAAGTTATGCTATACGTGCGATAGATTTTGACCAGCAGTGTTACGAAGGGAAACTTAAAGTGTATAGGCCTCAGTTTTTTAAAGAAAATCTGGCCATGGTCATGAATGTTTCTAATTGTCTCAAAGATGAAAGTATCGAGCAATATAAAATGGAGGAGAGGGCGCTCATTGCAAAACGGTTGATCAACACACAAAAACGCTATAAGCAACTTATAAAATGCATGCGAGCTGACTCTATATCTTCACCTTATAAATTCAAACAACTAAAAAGAGAGCTTCACGAATTTACTGGAGATATACGATTTAAATCAGCTAGGAGTATGGGAGGAGTTTTAAGTACTGCATTAGACTTTGTTCAAAGAAACTACTATGATGTAGATCATTAGAGTAGGGATAATGCATTTACAATATTAAAATTAAAATTTTAATCAGGCAGTTTATAACTTATTTGAAAAGAGTATCACAACGACATGTGATCTATTTATTAAGCTCAAGATTCTTTAGAAAATAAAAGTTTCCATTGCGATATGAATAACAAAAAACCAGCCAAAATAAACGAATTAAATCAGCTGGCGTTTCAGAAAACACTTTTGTTATTATAATCATAGCCCATACCAGATTCTATTTCTTTTCCTCCCGATTAAAATACACGAGATAATAATACATTTGTTTTTCTTCGTCCCATCCTTTTTCTATAAATTTATCAGCACTGTCTGAATTAGTAAAATCCATCTTGATTTGAACATGGGTATCTAGATTGATGACACTTTTAATTCCTTTACGAGCGGCACTTACCGCAGTGTTAGAAATAGGGAACGTAGACACATCTTCTATAGAATGTTTTGCTCCTTTTTCCATCTTGTAATTTTTGAATTCAGGTATTAGGTCAGGGTTATCCAGAGTGTCATTTAAAAAAGCAGATTCTTCAAAGGTATCGTTTTTAGCAAAATGGTTTACGGCGCGATTCATAAACATGACCTCTTCTTTTTTATCTTCTGCAGGAAGCACGACATCTTTTGCAAAATCTTGACAAAATTTTAAATACTTTTTAGTAAAGAAATTTTCGTCTTCAAAAACGTCCACTCCTAAGAAACTTTCTAGCCAGTATTTTGCATCATAACGGTTAGAATCTACCGATAGAATTTTATATCCTGCTTCTTCCTCAACGTTAAAAATAATTGCTCCTTTGTCCAGTTTATTTAAATTCACACCTTGTTGAAGTATCATTTTGAGATCTGTTTCTCCTTCTTCAAATTGTAAAAACTCTTGCTTGATTTCGCTTTTAAAAATACCTATCGCATCTGTTTTATTATTGTCTACCATTACGTTATCAAAATAACAAATATACACCTCGCCACTTCGTATATGTGGATGGTCTGACTGCTCATAAAGGTGTTTTGCTATCTTCTTACTATTTTCTAGTAACGATGCTGGTGTGGAGAATATTGCTTTTGCAAAAGCGTATATATCATGAAACTCTAAGCTATCATCATGAAAGAAACTATAATATGCTTCTTCTTTTGAACGAAAGGGTTTTAAGAAATATTCCTTTAAAAGAGAGTGCATTTCATCATCTAGTGTCGCAGCACTGTTTGATGTAAGTAAAGCTTCTCCTTTATTTCTATTGCCTACACGGTGTATGGCAAGGCTTTCAATTCTCGTGTTGTATAAGTTGATCATAGTCTAGTATAGGTCGTTTTCATCAAAGGATTCATCGTCATAAAATTCATCATCACTAGTATTTGCATCACCTCCATAATCTTCATCCTCCTCTTCATCGTCATGAAAACGAGGGTCTGCTTCAAATTCTTTATCTGGAGCACTGTCAGGCAATTCACCCACAGAAAATATTACTTGTGGGTAAGCCGTCCCAGGATTTGTAGGAACCACATCTGCTAGTTCTACAGAGAAGGTCCACAGACTCAAGAAGTCATAAATGTAGATCATTTTGGTCTTCTTTTTACTCATGGCTTTCTCTAGGAGCGTGTCAGCCATCTTTTTTACAGGTGCCATTCCACCACTCATATCAAAAAGGCAGTATTCTTCCCCTTGATTCCACTCTTCATCACTGGCGTAGAAACTTGCCATTTCATCACCTTGCAGCTGAAAGGCTTGCACGATAACATTATGAAACTCTTCCAGAGTACTTTTATCATCAATCTCAATGTCTCTAAAACAGTCGTCATTTGCATCAAGAAGAACTCTTAATCTATAGATCATTTATTCCAATTTTTAAGGACTGTAAAGATAAGATTTTTGAGCAGGAACTCGAACTTGAAATCGAATTTGAATTGGAATAAAGTTGGAATTAATATTTACATAGAACAGATTTTATATATCTCACTTTTGGCATGCAGGAAAATCTCTCTAAAGACTTTATTCTATTGGAATGCCCATTTCTTATTTCACAAAAAACATCTTATTCAGTGTTAAGACTTTCAAACAATTCAAGAAGTTGACCTTAACATTAAGTTTTTCGTGTAGTTAATTTTGGTTCTCTTTTCTAAAAAAAAAAGTTGCTGCATTTTTTTAGGATGTAGATAGATACTTTAAAACCGCTAAGATGTTGCAAATACAACCCAACTATTGGGATTAGACTTTTTTATTAAGTGACTTAAAACTATGAACTAACCCTAAATATTTTCGCATTCTATTGCTTTTAACTAGTATCAAAAACACATCCGTTCTAAATTCAAATGAGAGTGAATAAAGAACAGATATACTTTAAGGTCAATTACTCTCTTTTAGCCTTTTTCAATCTCTTTTCTTCTTTTTTTTCTTTAGGAGTTTTAGCGGCTTCTTTTTTGACACTTTTCTTGGAGTCTTGACTTTTTCCCATGATGTTATTTTTAAATTATTTCAGTACTTAGAACTTTTTTGTTCTAACTTTTAAAAGAAGCAATATAACTAAAAATGGGTTGAATATTTTTGAATAAAATCAGTTCGCTTATTTTATTTTGAATAGCGGTATGTAATCATTTTCGCAAAAGCGGTATTTTGATACTTGTACAGAAGAATAGCGACTATAAATGGGTTCCAGAAAAGTTACAACTAGCGTATTTCCTTTTGTTTAATTTCCATTCTATTAAATTTTTTAAAAAGATAGGGATTTAGGTTAGGGCTTATTGTTGAGGCTCTAATGAAGTCAACTTTTTTTGCACCTATCAGGAAACCGTGTAAGCCTTTAGAATTAGTTGAGGGACGCCACTAGCATAACATTTATTTCAAAGCCACACGCAATCTCATCCATAAATAAAATTGCGCACCAAGAATAAGTGAGGCAACAACTAAATGCACCGCTTGAGTTCCAAAAGGGAAGTCCAGATAATTCATCAATACACCACTAAAAATCGTTAGTGCAAACAATCCTGCAAGAACATAATACGGATTTTTAGGATGCTGAAACTTGTTAATCATTTGATAGAAAAACCAAGCATGAGCGATCAATAGTAAAATAGAATAACTTCTATGGATAAGGAAAATTAGGGGACCATTTTCTAACCATTTTGAACTCAATGGATAACCAAATAAATCTATTTGATGGTCTATAAATTGCCTTACTTGTGTTCCCATAACCACTTGAATGAGCGTCAGTAAAATCAAAATCGCCGCAAAGCGCACCATTTTTTTATTGCTTTTAAAGCTGTAATCTATTGGTTTTACCTCGTGTAGCAGGTAAATCAGCAACCCGACAATTAATAATGCAGCGATCATGTGAAAGGTAATGAGTGCTGGTGATAAATTGGTATCCACCACTATTTTACCTATTACGGCTTGAATTCCCATTGAAAGTACCGAGACAAAACTCAGAATAGTAAGTCTTGGTCTTTTCTTGATATAACGAAGGGAGAATAAGAACGTTATTAAAACCACTACACCACCTAAAGCGCCTATGAGTCTATTGATGTATTCTGTCCAGGTGTGGTATACATTGAACACAGAGTAATCGTGTTTTGTGTAAGCTTCCCAATTTTGCGGATTGTAAGTCTGGCCTGTAAAAAAATCAGTTTTGGCAACTCGCAGTTCTTGGTCCACAATAATTACCATTCCTTCTTTGTATGGAGTCTCAGGAGAAAAATCGAGCTCCACTTGCTCTGTAGGTGGGATCCAATATCCAAAACATTTTGGCCAGTCGGGACATCCCATACCGCTTCCAGTCATGCGCACCACAGCGCCAGCAACGATAATTAGATAGATAACGATGATACTTGCCATCAACCACCATCGGTATCGGGATTCTGAAAAGATGTTTTTTATTGTTTGGTTCATTTTAAGTTTTTCCGTTTTTTATGAAGTCTAGCCCTTTAGGGTCGGGGAAAAGATTTCGATATTTTATTTCTTCAAATTTTTGGTGGAATAAATTATGCCTTGAGAGTTGATTTGTCGCTTGTCGCGGTTTTTAATTTGCAAAAGGAGTGTTTTTTTTTAAACATCTATTGGTTTTGTGTTTGGATTATCAAAATTTTAGGAAAGGAGTTCCACATTTTATTGGTGAACGATTAAAAAATTCAAAATTATCTTAACTCCTGAATTTTATGCCTAATCAATGCATTCGATCACCACGCACCTCAAGGTTAGGTAAAAAACCAGCTTCATGGTCTAGCCAATACTGCCATCTCGTCAACACTTTTTCTTCTTCAAAGAAACTTTTTGCAAGTTGGAGGAACAATTTGTAATGAGCTGCCTCGGCAACCATAAATTGATGGTAGAAATCTTTGAGTGCTTGTTCTTCTAGTTGTTGGGATAGTATTTTAAATCGTTCACAACTGCGTGCTTCTATCAAGGCACAAATTAATAGCTGGTCTAAGAATAATTGCTCGCGTCCAGTGCCTTTTGGTTTTCCTTTCATCAATTCTTTGATGTACTGATCTGGTCGCTGGATTCCTAGAGTCAAACCTCTTTTCTTTAACTCGGCTAAGACTTGTCTAAAATGTCCCCATTCTTCGGTGACTATGGGCGAAAGCGCTTCAACTAACAAAGGTTTGTCAGAATGCATTTGAATGATAGAAATGATCGTACTGGCAGCTTTTTGCTCACAAAAGGCATGATCTGTTAAAATATCTTGCATGCTCATAGCAGCAAGGTTTATCCACCGCGGGTCTGTGGGTAAGTTCAAACCAAGTGTTGTTTTAGAAACAATATTTTCCATACGGCAAAGGTCGTTCAGAATGTTGATTTATAACAAGAATTCTTAATAATATTCTTTAATTTAAGCCACAGTTTTAGTTTTCAGTAAGCACTTTGATTTGTTGGTAAACTCATAAATGTCAATCGGCAGTAGGCAAGTTGATTCTTTACCAGATTGCCACCCTAAATTTTTATATGCTTTTTAAATCTATCTAGAGAACTTATTATACTGCATATAGTTAATTCCTTTTTTCTACTTTGACGACCCTAGCAAATCGCCTAGAAGGGAACTATTATTAGGACTAGATTCATCTCCATAATAAATCTAGAAATAATGATTCTTTTCATATATCTGAGGAGTTTTTACTAAAAGAATGAATGCTTAATAAGACAAATAATGCTTGTGTTGGAGTACCATCAAAGTAAGTGAATTATCTCGTTTGTAAATGATGGAATTATACCCTTATGTAAAAGCATACAAAAGAAAATATGTTAACAACAAAAGAAGGAACAGACCAATTAGTTCTTTTTTTTGCAAAAATAATCAAGACTAAAAGGCACATCAAGAAATCTACAATCCTAAAACTACCATTATTTAAATGACTCAGTTTTAAAAAAAAAATCAAGGTTTTGAGGAGCTACATAAAAAAGAGGCTGAGGGGTCAAGAAAACTTCGGAGTTCATGCAATAAACGTTTCAGAACCTAAAGTAGCAAATAATCATTTTGTAATAAATTTCTGGATGGATACGACACATAAACTTAGTGGTTATGGTTTTTAATAATGAGACAGCGGTTTATCAGATATGCGTAGGAAATATTTTGAGAGAACCGTTTTTTTTTAATAATCAAGAGTAGGTTTTAGTCACGGTTTTGTATAAACTTTTATTAGGCAGTTTCGTTTTTTTTATGATTATTAAGCAGGTAGTGTTAGATAGGTTTAAATTTTTTGGCAAGTTTACAAACGCTTGTAATGATAAATTTTTGTCCCAGAAAAATTCGGTATTAAGATATCTTTTTATGGAAAAGCTCCTTCCACATTTGTTTAGAATCCAGATTTCTTTCTTTATATTTTTTAGGATGCAGGCATTTCTCAAAGGGGTCTAGGTGCTGCTAGGGATTTTTTATTCTTCCATACATGTACCATCCGAGAAAGTCCTTTAGCCTGTTAGAAAACAAATCGTTCCAGATTATTGCGCAAGAGTTGATGTATTTTTAGGTTTACGTGTGGGATCACACGCTCATTTTAGAAATAGTTATAAGGATTAGAGCGATTTTAATAGTTTTGATCGCACACGTATTATTTAATCAGAAATAAAATATGCGAGGTGGCATTATTGAAAGGAGCGTTTTTTTCTAAGCTTTTAAAAAATCAGGCACAGTGTTGTTAGCTCTTTATGCTTTAACATTGCTTTTTTTATGAAACTCAGTTAGGGCAAACAAAATTATTTTACAGGAAGTTGATACGTAGAGGTTTTTATTCAAAGGTATCATTAGAATTACGTTTTGATAAAAACCCAGTACAACCTAGAATTTAGCAAACAAAATACAAGAAGTTCCGTATTTTTCAATATGCTGTGATGACGGTTTGGTAATAAATCAATCAGGAGATTAATTATTAAAAACTCATGTAAAAGGCAAAAATAAATTAAACTTGCATTCGTTATCCTACAAGTAGTTTTTAAAATCATTTAATGCGTCAATTGTTTTTTCTTTTTCTTTTATGTTCCGCTTTCGCGAAAGCGCAAATAGGAGGACAATCTACCTATCAATTTTTAAATTTGGTATCTGGGACAAAACAAGCTGCGCTAGGAGGCAGGATATTGACAGGCGTAGATTATGATCCTACATCGGGAATCTATAATCCAGCCACTATAAATCCTAAAATGGACAATCAATTACAGGTGAATTATGTAAATTATCTGGGAGACGTGAACTATGGAACAGCTAGCTATGCGTACACTTGGGACAGAAGGGTGCAGACTTTTCATGCTGGAGTGACCTATTTGAACTACGGAAAATTTGATGGCTATGATGAACAGGGAAATTCTACTGGAGAATTTGGCGGTAATGAAGTTGCTGTTTCTATGGGGTACAGCTATAACATTCCATGGTCAGATTTTTATGTAGGAGCTAACTTGAAATTGATTTCTTCTAAGTTAGATATTTACACCTCTTTTGGTGGAGCGATAGATTTAGGAATGTTGTATTATCATGAGGATAAAGCAATAAGAGCAGCTTTGGTGGTGCGCAATTTAGGAACACAATTCACGCCTTATAATGAAATTTATGAAGACTTACCTTTAGAGATATCAGCCGGGTTTTCTAATACGATGAAGAATCTTCCTTTGCGGTTGCATGTAACCTTAGAAAACCTGCAACAATGGAACATAGCTTTCTCAAATGATGCCAATGCACAAACAGATCTTGATGGAAATGTGACTGAAGAAAAACCTAGTTTTTTCAATAATGCACTACGGCATATGGTTTTAGGGTTAGAGATTTTTCCGGAGCAAATTTTTGAAGTGCGATTGGGATACAGTTTTAGAAGAGCAGAGGAATTGCGCATTGAAAACACGAGAGCTTTTTCAGGTGTGAGCGCTGGTTTTTCTTTGAAGATGAATAACTTGCGTTTTAGCTATACACATGCGAGATACACACTGGCGGCTCATACAAGCCTTTTTGGAGTCAATATAAATCTACAATAAATGAGTAATAAAATAACCATCGCCATTGATGGGCATTCTAGTACGGGTAAAAGTACGGCTGCAAAACAACTGGCCGTAAAATTGCACTATGTTTACGTGGACACAGGAGCAATGTATAGAGCAGTTTCTTATTACGCTTTAAGCCATAAATTCATAGAGTCAGGAATCTTAGATAGTAAAAAGTTAGTCGACTCTTTATCTGATGTCAAGATCAGTTTTGAATACAACAAAGAAACAGACAGCGCAGACGTTTATTTGAACAATGAGAATATAGAAAAGCAAATCCGCTCACTAGAAATAAGCAGTATAGTGAGTAAAGTTGCCGAAATTTCTGAAGTGCGTGCCCAACTCGTAGAGCAACAAAAAGCAATGGGTGAGAAGAAAGGAATTGTTATGGATGGACGCGATATAGGCAGCGTTGTTTTTCCAGACGCAGAGCTAAAAGTATTCATGACCGCAGTGCCAGAAGTGCGCGCTCAAAGGCGTTATGCAGAGTTACTAGAAGCAGGTGATGATGTTTCTCTTGATCAGGTGCTTAAAAATGTAGTAGAAAGAGATCATATTGATTCCACGAGAGAAGACAGTCCACTGGTACAGCTGCCAGAAGCAAAATTGTTAGACACTTCTGATATGACTCGGGAAGAGCAATTTGAATTATTAGTTTCTTGGGCTGAGGAAGCTATAGAGAACAACTAAGTGGAGTTCTTGAATTTCTGCACTTGATGCAACATTTATTGGAGCCTTTGTTAATGGCATTTGAAGATCGGCATATGAAAAGAAAACAGGCCAAGACAGATACTTTGCATCTTGTTAAGTGCTTCTTACATATATAATGCTACCTTTATAAGAGGTTGTTGAGATCCATTCATATTCCCATTATTTTGTCCTATAGTTTTGGCAAGACAGCCTATACTGGATAGTTTAATAGCTGCAAAAAGCAGTATTTTTTTCATGATTTTGGTTTTTAAATTTATTTAAAACTACTTTCATATATAAGGATTTAAAAAGCAGTGATGAATGAAGAGGCTTTTTGAACTAGTCAAAGATCCTATAGGCTGAGGAAGCAGGTTGTTATTTTGCTTTCGCGAAAGCGGAATAGTGTTCCATATTTTCGAACATATTTGAGTAGGAAAGCATAAAAAAAGAACGTATTTTTGCAAACCCAAATCGAGAATAAGGAAACCGGTTGGGAATGAAAAATTTATAAATCACTCTTCTAAGGAAGTTCTTTTAGTTTCCACGCCTCTTTAGAATACAAATTTTAATCAGCAAACCTATTATGGCTGAAGAAACAAACAAACAAGAACTTGAAGCTGCACAAGATGTTGCATCTGATACTCAAGTTCAAGAACAAGTAGAGCAAGCACCTGCAAAACCTACTTCTCCACAACAAGTTGATCCTACTGAATTCCTAGACACTTTTGACTGGGAACGTTATAGTGAAGGAATCGAAAAAGTTGATGAGGCTCAATTAAAAGCATTTGAAAAATTAGTATCTGACAACTTTGTTGACACTATAGATACGGATGTTATTGAAGGTATAGTGATCAAAATTACGGATCGTGATGCTATCATTGATATCAATGCAAAATCTGAAGGTGTTATTTCTCTTAACGAATTTCGTTACAACCAAAACCTTAAAGAAGGTGATAAGGTAGAAGTTCTTGTAGATGTACGTGAAGATGCGACAGGACAGTTGATCCTTTCTCACCGTAAAGCACGTCTTATCAAGGCATGGGAACGCGTTAATACAGCACATGACACTGGTGAAATCGTAAATGGTTATGTTAAATGTCGTACGAAAGGTGGTATGATCGTAGATGTATTCGGTATCGAAGCATTCTTACCAGGTTCACAAATTGATGTGAAGCCTATTCGTGATTACGATCAGTACGTGGATAAAACAATGGAATTTAAGGTGGTGAAAATCAACCACGAATTCAAAAACGTTGTTGTATCTCATAAAGCACTTATCGAGGCAGATATTGAAGAGCAGAAGAAAGAGATTATCTCTCGTCTAGAAAAAGGACAGGTACTTGAAGGTGTTGTGAAAAACATTACTTCTTACGGTGTATTTGTTGATCTAGGTGGTGTAGATGGATTGGTTCACATTACAGACCTTTCTTGGTCACGTATCAATCATCCTAATGAGATTGTAGAACTAGATCAAACACTTAACGTTGTAATCCTTGACTTTGATGAAGATAAGTCTCGCATCCAGTTAGGTCTTAAGCAGCTAGAAGCTCACCCATGGGAAGCGCTTTCTGACAAGATCAAAACAGGAGACAAGGTTAAAGGTAAAGTAGTTGTAATCGCAGATTATGGCGCATTTGTTGAGGTAGAAGAAGGAGTTGAAGGACTTGTTCACGTATCTGAAATGTCATGGTCTACGCACTTAAGAAGTGCTGGTGACTTTGTGAAAGTAGGAGATATTATCGATGCTGAGGTACTTACAATTGATAGAGAAGATCGCAAGATGTCTCTAGGTATGAAGCAACTTCACCCAGATCCATGGACAGACATTACTACGAAGTATCCTGTAAGTTCACGTCATTCTGGTACGGTAAGAAACTTTACTAATTTCGGTGTATTTGTAGAACTGGAAGAAGGAGTAGATGGATTAATTTACATCTCTGACCTTTCTTGGACTAAGAAAGTGAAGCACCCATCAGAATTCTGTGCCGTTGGAGATACCCTAGAAGTAGTGGTTCTAGAACTGGACGTAGAAGGACGTAAATTATCACTAGGACATAAGCAAACTATGCCTAATCCATGGGATAAATACGAAGCTGAATTTGGTGTAGGAACAACGCATGATATTGAAATTACAGAAACTGTAGACAAAGGTGCTGTAGTTAACTTTAATGAAGATATCTCTGTGTTCATCCCAACACGTCACTTAGAAAAAGAAGACGGTTCTAAATTGAAAAAAGGTGAGAAGGCGCAAATCCAGATCATTGAATTCAACAAAGAATTTAAGCGTGTAGTAGGTTCTCATATGATTCTTCACAAGGAAGAAGAAGCTAAGAATGTACAACAAGCAGCAGTTAAAGCTCAAGAGGAGTCTAAACCTACTATAGGTGATGCTAACACTAAGCTACAAGCTCTTAAAGATAGAATGGAAGGAAAGAAATAATCACTTTTCTCTTATTTAAAATCCCTTATCGGTTTACCGATAAGGGATTTTTTTATGCCTCTATTTTAAAGTGCTTCTAGGGCTATATATGCGATCAATTTAGTGTTTAAAAACAGCCTGCTCACCGCCTTTTGTTGAGCTTCTGTTTTGTTAAAAGAAGGCCGTATTTATGAAGTAAATTAGTATATGCTCCATGAAAAGCCATATGCTTTGATTATAAAGATTTTACCCATCCCGCTTTTGCAAAAGTGGAACAGCTATCAAAAACAAAGAGGTACTAATTAAACTTGAATGATATAACAGTAGATCACAGCAACTATCAGAAATAGAGACTTGAGCAACCACTTGCTTTCTTGTTTTGGTTGCGAGTGTCAAAACAGCTGATCAAGATACGTATATAGAATAAACAAAATGCACTATTAAAATATGCTGCGCTACAAGGGAGAATAAAAGCGAGTGCCATTTCTAAACGGTTAAAAAGAAAATAAGTGGTAAGGATAATAAAATTCATTAATTGAAATTCAAACTTTAATCATACACCAAAATACTTATCTTTGCCTATATATGGGTCAATATTGCCACTACATTTTTGAAATTAAATTGGTTTCATGAGTCAAAAACTACTTCTCGATGCCGCAGCTTTGGATATTATTCTTCACAGGCTTGCTTGCCAACTGGTTGAAAATCATACTACTTTTGAAAACACAGCTTTGGTAGGATTACAACCTAGAGGTGGGTTTTTATTAAATCGTCTTGCTCAAATTCTTAAAACTAATTATAAAATAAAGAATCTTAAAACAGGATTGTTAGATATTACTTTTTACCGTGACGATTTTAGAAGAAGTGAAGAGCCTTTAAAAGCAAATTCTACAGAGATTGATTTTCTTGTAGAGAATAAACGTGTGGTCATTGTGGACGACGTTCTATATACAGGTAGAAGCATACGTGCCGCACTTACAGCTTTACAATCTTTTGGAAGACCAGATACCATTGAGTTACTAACTCTTATAGATAGAAGGTTTTCTAGGCATTTACCTATACAACCCGATTATAATGGACGCCAGGTAGATGCTATCAATAATCAAAAAGTAAAAGTACTCTGGAAGGAGAATGGAGGAGAAGATGCTGTTTACCTTATAAAAAATGAAGACTAATGAGTGAATTGAGTGTCGATAATATTTTAGGTATTAAATACCTTACCGTAGAGGATATCAACCTGATTCACAAAACGGCAGACCAGTTTAAAGAAATTATCAATAGACCTATTAAAAAAGTGCCTTCTTTAAGAGATATTACGATTGCCAATCTTTTCTTTGAGAACTCAACAAGAACTAAACTCTCCTTTGAATTAGCCGAAAAACGTTTAAGTGCCGATGTGATTAATTTTAGTGCCGCACAAAGCTCTGTGAAGAAAGGAGAAACGCTTGTGGATACCGTAAATAATATTCTCGCCATGAAAGTGGATATAGTCGTGATGAGACATCCTCATCCCGGTGCTGGGGTTTTTCTATCTAAACATGTAAATGCAAGAATCGTAAACGCAGGAGATGGCGCGCACGAGCATCCTACACAAGCTTTGTTAGATAGTTACTCCATTAGTGAGAAGCTAGGAAGTCTTAAAGGTAAAAAGGTAGTCATTGTTGGAGATATTTTACACAGTCGCGTGGCGCTTTCTAATATCTACTGTTTAAAAAAATTAGGAGCCGAAGTAATGGTATGTGGTCCTGCCACTTTATTACCTAAACATATTGAATCTTTAGGAGTTAAGGTAGAGCTCAATCTTAGAAAAGCACTGGAGTGGTGTGATGTAGCAAATATGCTGCGCGTACAGAATGAGCGCATGGATATTTCTTATTTCCCTAGTGTGAGAGAATATGTGCAACAGTATGGGGTGAATAAAGAAATACTGGACAGTCTTAAAAAAGACATCGTTATCATGCATCCTGGACCTATCAATAGAGGTGTAGAAATAACAAGCGACGTAGCAGACTCTGATCAGGCAATTATCTTGAATCAGGTAGAAAACGGTGTTGCCATTAGAATGGCAGTCTTGTATTTGGTCGCCGCAAAAATTAGAAGAAATGATTAGTAAAGAAAATAACAAGTACCTACTATTAAAAGATGAGCGAGATGATATTAAGGATTTTGCTGCCTTTTTAGACAGAATTTATGATCAGTTCAAAGGAAAGAATCTCATCATAGATTTGTTAGCATACGATAAAGTCCCTTTAATGGACTTGATTTCCTTTCTAGAGTTGAGCAATAGACACAGAGCTGCAAAACAGTCTTTTGTTATGGTGAACACCGCTCTTTCTAGAGATGAAATACCGGATGAATTATTAATCGTTCCTACGATTCACGAAGCAGAAGATCTGATTGATATGGAAGAAATCGAGCGTGATTTAGGGTTTTAACTGAGCGTCATACCCTTGCATAGAGCTATCGCGAACTATAAATTGCCACAAAGCAACTGAAAACTATAATTGAATACGGTGACTAAAGCGCTACTTTTATATTCCAAAAACCATTTTATTTGAAACTAACTATACTCGGTTGCCACAGTGCTACGCCACGAGATAACGCCAGACCTACAGCCCAGGTTTTAGAAATGAAAGGGCATTTATTTCTCATTGATTGTGGAGAAGGAACACAGATGGCATTGCGTAAAAACAGCATCAAATTTTCACGTATCAAGCACATTTTTATCTCACACCTTCATGGCGATCATGTTTATGGGTTGATAGGCTTGATCTCTACCTTTTGCCTGTTGAGTCGGGAGTCTGAGTTGACGATCTATGGGCCTAAAGGAATTAAAGAGTTGATTTTGTTACAATTAAAGTTAGCTAAGGTATATACATCTTATGATTTACGCTTTCGCGAAAGCGTAGAAAACATCCCACAGCTGTTATTAGAAGATGATTCTTTGACCGTAACCACGATCCCATTAGAACACCGCGTATTTACACACGGTTTTCTATTTCAAGAAAAGCCTGGCGACAAACGCCTAGATATAGTAGCTTGTGAAGAGTACGGAATCGATCATGCCTATTACCGCAAGATCAAGCAAGGACATGATTTTACCTTAGATAATGGCGAGGTAATTTATAATGAACAGCTTACTATCAAAGGCAGCACTCCTAAAAGCTATGCCTTTTGCAGCGATACGGTTTACAAAGAGGATGTGGTGCCCCAAATAACTGGGGTCACCGCTTTATATCATGAAAGCACCTTCTTAAAGTCACATGAGCACCTTTGTGAAAGAACAAAACACAGCACCGCGGCACAAGCAGCAACTATAGCTTTAAAAGCAAAAGTAGGCACCCTTATACTAGGACATTATTCTTCTCGCTACGGCGATTATGAATTGTTTAGAACAGAAGCAAAAGAAATCTTTGAAAACACAGAACTGGCTCTGGATGGAAAGGTGTTTGACCTTTAGAAATTTCTCCAAAGCATATTTTTTTATCCATTAATAATAAAACACGAAATACAGAGTTTTTTTTACTGTGGCTTTCATATACTCTTGTTCGTCTCCTAAGAACGAAAATTGGGGAACAAAAGAGATGAAAACTATTTTTACGAGGAAGAGCTCAACGATATTACAATTTAGTTCAGCTATTCAATAAGAAAGTTTGTGAGGATCCAGACGATTTAGGATGCTACAAACTTGTTTATCAAATCAATAATGATCATCCAGTCATATCTACTTTTCAATTGTTGGATCAAGATATTTTTGTTGCTATTGATTAATTTATTCAAAAGCACCCCTAAGACCATTTGGCAAATGGGTAAATCACATTATGATGATATTTATTAGGACATATGGATGGCTCAAATCACACCAAAAGCCAAATTGCGCTAGTTGTATGAGTGCCTACCTAAAAATTTTGAAATCTTAGGATCTAGTGAAAAGGAGGTCATTGAAGCCGGCACATGGTGTGGAGAAGGGTATCTATGTTATGATGCCATACATTCTGAATGTGATAAAAATACGTTGAGGTGGCATGACAGTAATCTTTTAATTGCTGTAGATGCATTAGAGCTTTTTATAATTATCAGCTAGCATTAGAGCATGGTTGCTACAGGTTGAAGCCTTTTGAAATCAATTTTGGTGCACCTTATTAATTAACAAAGCCCCATCGCAAAATGGGGCTTTGTCATAAATTCTTTTTTCTTGACTCCTAAACTTAAATCTTCTTCATTTGTTCCTTCATCATTTTGATCTGATCCTTCAGCATCCCGTGCTTGTCTAGTTTTTTAGCCTCGCTCAATAGCATGGTAGCTTCCCGTTTGCGGCGTTTCATCATAGAAATACCTGCAAGATTGAGTTTTGCAACGGCAATATCTTGGTCCATACTCAGTCCTAAAGAAAGCGCTTTTTTGAAGTATTTTTCTGCTTTGGTCATGTTTTCTTGAGAGATCATTAATCCGTGCAAATAGTTATAATAGCCTTGTTGTTTTTGAACGAGAGCTACCTCTGGGTTAGAGATCTTATCCAGCCATTTTTTGGCACCTGGAAAATCTTGCTTTCGCAAACGCATAAAAGCGAGAAGAATCATCTCATTTTTAAAATATAGGAAAATAAATATTCCAGAAAAGAGAATTAGAAATATTCCAGTAAGAATTTCGTTTCTGGTAATTTGATATATGGCAAAAGCTACAATTAATGTAGTAATAACCAATTTGATGTTTTTGTTAAACATGATAAGGTGTGTTGTTAAAGTTTGCAAAGATACGATTTTAGTCAGTTCGCAGTCACAGACACGGTCACAGTTTTTAATCCAATAATCCTAAAAATTTGCTAGGACAAATGATTAGGGATTGCTTTGTTTTACCAAAATTTAGACTCTATTCTATCTTCTAGCACCGCAGTGCCATTGTTCTTACTTCGGCAAAAGCTTAGCACAGGGCACCCATTTTACAAATTAGAAACATTCAGTAGTTTTCATTAAATTATTTTGGTGCATCAGTCAATCGTTTACAATCGGTTATAAGTGGCTACATTTAGTATTGGACTTGTTATAAAGTTTGGTGGTGATTTTGGTAATAAGTGAAACGAAATTTGTTATAAAATATGTCTGGAATCCAGTAAACATTCTCATCATTAATCAAATCTAGATTCCAGTAAGGTTCCTCAGCTAAATGCGCTGCACGGAGTATACTGAATTGGAAGGAGATTGTTCAGATTTACGGAGACCCAAAAGACTTTGATCGGAGCTTAAATTTTATCTAAAGAATGCTACTCCATAGATTGCCTATCAAAGTCCAACAAAAAATAGCAATAGCTCCTCTTCATTGGTTTCTTGATATCTAACTTATTTCTATAGGTACATGGCTAAAAAAAAAATCAAAAAAAATACATTTCTTATTGTATGTATTATAAGAGTTGCTATATTTGCAGCCGATTAAAAACTAAGGTTTTTAGACCTTTTTACATACAGACACAGATTTCAAGCTATGGCACAGAAAAGAACATACCAACCAAGTAAAAGAAAAAGAAGAAACAAGCACGGTTTCAGAGAGCGTATGGCTTCTGCAAACGGGCGCAAGGTTCTTTCACGTCGCAGAGCAAAAGGACGTAAGAAATTATCTGTATCTACAGAAAGAAGACATAAGAGATAATGATTTATCTTTAAATTATATATAAGGCGTTAATTCTTTGGAATTTACGCCTTTTTTTTGCACCCAAAAATCACGACATTTAAGCCCCTATAAATCACACCAAAATGCCAAAAAGAAAAGACCTCAAATCCATTTTATTAATAGGTAGTGGACCGATCATCATTGGTCAGGCATGTGAGTTCGATTATGCAGGTTCTCAAGCACTCAGATCTTTAAGAGAAGAAGGTGTAGAAACCATATTGATCAACTCAAATCCTGCAACCATCATGACTGATCCAAGTATGGCAGATCATGTGTACCTCTTGCCACTCACGACAAAGTCATTGAAACAAATTCTAGCTGAGCATCCACAAATTGATGCGGTTCTCCCGACTATGGGTGGACAGACAGCACTTAATCTTTGTATTGAAGCAGATGAGAAAGGAATTTGGGAGGACCATAAAGTAGAAATTATAGGAGTGGATATCGATGCCATTCATGTTACGGAAGATCGCGACAAGTTCAAAGCGTTGATGGTAAAAATAGGCGTGCCTGTTGCTCCATCGGCAACCGCAAAGTCCTTTTTGAAAGGTAAAGAAATCGCCCAGGAGTTTGGTTTTCCACTCGTGATACGTCCTTCGTTTACTCTAGGTGGTTTTGGAGCCAGTTTGGTACATACAGAAGATCAATTTGAAGAATTATTGACTCGTGGTCTTGAAGCATCTCCTATACACGAGGTATTGATTGACAAGGCTTTAATGGGGTGGAAAGAATACGAATTAGAATTATTACGGGACGATAATGACAATGTGGTTATTATCTGTACGATAGAAAATATGGATCCTATGGGAATCCATACTGGAGATTCCATCACGGTAGCACCTGCGATGACTCTATCAGATCGCACGTATCAGAAGATGCGGGACATGGCGATTCACATGATGCGCAGTATAGGAGAATTTGCCGGTGGTTGTAATGTGCAATTTGCGGTAAGCCCAGATCAAGAAGAAAATATCATCGCGATAGAGATCAATCCGCGAGTAAGTCGTTCTAGTGCATTGGCTTCAAAAGCAACTGGTTATCCTATTGCAAAAATAGCCTCCAAACTGGCTATAGGGTATACACTAAATGAATTAGACAATCAAATAACCAAATCTACAAGCGCTCTTTTTGAGCCCACTTTAGATTATGTAATTGTGAAAATCCCACGTTGGAATTTTGATAAGTTTGAAGGAGCAGACCGCACGTTAGGCCTTCAAATGAAGTCGGTAGGTGAAGTGATGGGAATAGGTCGTTCTTTCCAAGAAGCCCTTCATAAAGCTACACAGTCGCTAGAAATCAAGCGCAATGGTCTAGGAGCAGACGGTAAAGGATATACAGATTACAATCAAGTGATTGAAAAATTGACCAACGCGAGTTGGGATCGCGTATTTGCTATCTATGATGCGGTGGTTATGGGGATCTCACTGGATCGCATCCACGAGATCACTAGAATCGATATGTGGTATTTGAAGCAGTTTGAAGAACTCTACTTATTAGAAAAAGAAATCGGGAAGTTTGATGTAGGCACGCTTTCGCGAAAGCTACTGTTAGAAGCTAAACAAAAAGGCTTTGCAGACCGTCAGATCGCGCACATGTTGGGATGTCTCGAGTCAGAAGTGTACAATTTGCGAGAAGAGATGCATATAAACCGAGTGTATAAACTCGTGGATACTTGTGCGGCTGAGTTCACAGCAAAAACACCTTACTATTACTCGACTTTTGAGGCAGATATAGAAACTGCAGACGGAAAGCGCTATGTGCAAAATGAAAGTGTTGTTTCTGACAAGAAAAAAGTCATCGTTTTAGGTTCTGGTCCCAATCGCATAGGTCAGGGAATTGAATTTGACTACTGTTGTGTGCATGGGGTTTATGCCGCACAGGAATGTGGGTATGAAACCATCATGATCAACTGCAATCCAGAAACGGTTTCTACCGACTTTGATACGGCAGATAAATTGTATTTTGAGCCGGTTTTCTGGGAACATATTTATGATATTATACGTCATGAAAAGCCAGAAGGAGTGATCGTACAATTAGGCGGACAGACCGCTCTAAAACTAGCCGAAAAACTCGATCGCTACGGTATTAAAATTTTAGGAACGAGTTATAAAGCCTTGGATCTTGCTGAAGATCGCGGTTTGTTCTCAAAATTATTGCTTGAAAATGACATTCCTTTTCCAGAATTTGCTACAGCAACCACACCAGCTGAAGCACTTGTAGCGGCAGAGCATCTTGATTTCCCTATTTTAGTCAGACCTTCTTATGTACTGGGTGGACAAGGAATGAAGATCGTTATTAATAAAGACGAGCTCGAAGAGCACGTGGTAGATATTTTAAGAAAAATACCAAATAACGTATTGCTGCTCGATCATTATCTAGACGGAGCGATAGAGGCAGAGGCAGATGCGATTTGTGATGGAGAGAATATCTACATCATCGGTATTATGGAACATATAGAACCTTGTGGAGTGCACTCTGGAGATTCTAATGCATTGTTGCCACCTTTCACTCTTGGGGACTTAGTTATGCAGCAAATTAAGGACCACACGAAGAAGATTGCTTTAGCATTACAGACCGTAGGCTTGATCAATATCCAGTTTGCGGTTAAGGACGATATTGTGTATATCATTGAAGCAAATCCGAGAGCATCTCGTACCGTACCATTTATCGCCAAAGCTTATAAAGAACCCTACGTAAACTATGCTACAAAAGTAATGTTGGGGCACAATAAGGTGACTGATTTTGATTTCAAACCACATCTAGAAGGCTATGCGATCAAACAACCGGTATTCTCCTTTAATAAGTTTCCCAATGTGGACAAGCGTCTAGGGCCAGAAATGAAATCTACTGGAGAAAGCATCTTGTTTATCGATGACTTAAAAGACGACGAGTTTTATGACTTGTATGCGAGAAGAAGAATGTATTTGAGCAAGTAATATTTTCAATTTCTGCTCTTGATGTAGCATTTACTAGTACTTATCTCGATATTCCATCGTGTTCGACTGGTGGAGACAGGCAACTTACAATAAAACCTAAGCCCTAAAAGTTATAAACTTCTAGGGCTTTTTAGTTTTATGGTTTTGGTTTCGCTTTCGCTTTCGCGAAAGAGGAATTAGAATATTCATCATCTTTAACGCAACGATTTTTCTCGTCTAGATAAAGACGTTTTAATGCAGCCTAGAAGTTTTGAAGACGAATTGAATAATTGCATTAAAGGATGATTTATTCCAATTATTTCTTTAGATAAAGACCTTAAGAAAAGAATTTATTTCGTTTTAGTACTCGTATTGATTTAATTTTTAGGCATGTTTTGGGTTGATGAGTTGAAACCCTTATTCTTTAATCAGGTTGGATATCAATAAAAAGGATGGAATGTTTCTTTAAATTTTAAAAGCCTTAGGGATAAGGTGTGTATTTCTGATACAATTTAAGAATATGTGGAGGTGTTGGATCAAAGAATAACCACTTACTTATTCATCAAGGCTAGATGAGCCGTTTTAAGAGCTTTGATGACCCATAAAAATATAGCCTATGAGTTGCCCTTGCGATCCAAATAATACGTACGAAAATTGCTGTGCCATCGCCCACAAAAACATCAAGGCTGTTAAAACGGCTCATCAATTAATGCGTTCTCGATACAGCGCTTTTGTATTGGGACATATAGATTACCTACAACGAAGTCACCACAGCTCAAAACGTCCTAGTAAAAAAGAAGCTCTTGAGATAGAGCAGTGGTCTAAAACTGTTACATGGATGAAATTAGAAATAGCACAAACTACCCATGGCTTAGAAGAGGATCTTATGGGCACCGTTGAGTTTAAGGCTTTTTATATAGAAAATAATAAGGAAGAGGTCCTACACGAACATTCTAGATTTTGCCAAGAAAACGGTCATTGGGTATATGTGGACGCTATTTAAAAATAAGTAGGTACTGGAAGTTTGTTTTATGATCCTTTTCTGCTGTTGGTTGAATAGGTGAAAAGGAGTGCTACAAACCTCTCTACCAGTTCCTATTTAGGGAAACCTTACAGAAGCTATTCTTAATGATATTGCGCACTCCAATTAAAAAACACCGATAAAGCATCCATCAATATGCAATTAAAAATTATATTTATTTTAGTTAAATATATATTTATCAATACGTTAAATAAGTTAATTCTTATAATGCGTACAATGTGTCTTGAATAGTTTTTAAGAAATGTTGCGGGAAAGAAAACAAATAGTTAATTATGCTGTTTACATCTTGCTGCGGCTTGAGCTTTCCAATGATATTTACAATGATTAAAAAATTAGTTCCTGCACTATGTTGCATTTTATTCTCCATTACAATATCGTTTTCTCAGGAAGACGGTAAGGAGTCCCACAAAGTTCATAATTATGATACGGATTACAACTTACAAGAACTAGAATCACTTTCTAGGCATATGCTGAAGTACTTTAATGAGGGTAATTATGAAACGATTCTAGAACAAGCGCCAGATCTTATTAAAAATGCCCAAGATATAAATGCTTATGATCTAGAGCTTATATTTCGCAGCGCATTAGGGAATTCTTTTATACAATTGGATGATATTAAAAATGCAAGTATCTATTTCAATCAGGCCCTTGAAGTAGCTAGAAAGAAGCAAGATACATTAGGTGTTCTTCTGATGTACGTCAATTTAGGCAACACCTATTTTATGGAAGATAGAAATAAGGCAGCTGCTTATTTGAACAAAGCTGCCGCTTACAAATACAGTGGTGAAAGAGGTGTATTGCTTAATTTCATTATCCATAATAACCTAGCAGAATTATATGTGAGTCTTAAGAAGCCAGAGCTGGCCAGATATCAACTAAGTAAGATAGTGGATAAAATCGATTTAGAAGAATTGGCACATATGCGTGATGCTTTTTTAGTGTCTATTAATTATGTAAAGTCAGGTATTTATTTACTAGAGGATCAACCAGAAATGGCCATAACATATGCATTGGAATCATTGGAATATCAAGATGCAAATGACGCAAATTATAGAATAGGAAACTATAAAAGTCTGATGACGGCATACGAACGTATAGGAAAATATGAAATGCTTCCTAAAATTCATAAGGTATACGACTCTTTAAAAGAGGTGCGATATCAAAAAGATAAGATGAAACAGCAGCAAATTGCTCGAACAGAAATTAGGCTAGATAAAACAGAACAGGACCTTAGTGCTTCTCAATTAGAAAATGAACTAGCTGTCCAAAAAGCTTCTAGAAGCAAACTGTTTTTAATGTTTTTTATAATCATGGCTTTGTTATTACTGCTAGTTTCCGTTTTCTTATTAAGAGCCAAAAATAAGAGGGACAGACTTTTAAAAGGATTGAAGGTTAAAAACAAACAATATTTAAAGGCCAAGGATAAATCTGAGAAACTAGCTCAAAGTAATACTCGCTTTTTATCTACTATTAGTCATGAATTAAGAACACCATTGTATGGTATTGTAGGTCTTTCTTCCTCCTTTTTAAAGGATCCTATTTTATCAACATATGAGGAAGAGTTTAAATCTTTAAAGTTCTCTGCAGATTATTTATTAGCTCTAGTAAATGATGTTCTTCATATCAATAAATTCTCATCAAAGGAAGGGCGCAAATTAAAGGAAGTGCATTTTAATCTATACGTGCTTCTTGAAAATATCATCAAGTCTTTTACATTTTTAAATGAAAAACAAAACAATAAGGTGTCCATCGATTTAGATGCTGAAATTCCAGAAATTTTATTCAGTGACAAAACAAAATTATCTCAAGTGTTGATGAATTTGATGAGTAATGCAAGTAAGTTTACAGAAGATGGAATTATCGTTTTTCATATTCAAAAACTAGATAAAAATACAGAAAACTTCAAGCTTCTTTTTGAGATCAAAGATTCAGGAAGAGGGATTCATCCCGATAATCAAAAAAATGTACTGGAAGAGTTTACTCAAGTAAAAGAATCTGATAATCAAGAAGTTAACGGCACTGGGTTAGGCTTGCCAATTGTAAATAAAATATTGACAATTCTAGGCAGCTCCCTGCATATGAACAGCATTTATAATAAAGGAACTACTATTTCATTTATTTTAAATGCTCATAAAGGCGAAAAAGAGCAAGTTGAGAATGAGATAGGATCAACTGATATCACGTGCTTACACAATAAAAAAGTTTTAATAGTTGATGATAATAGAATCAATCAATTAGTCACACAAAAGGCCCTAGAACAGCATTTTATGATTCATGAAACTGTAAGTAACGGCAAGGAAGCTGTAGAAATGGCACAAACTACTTCATTTGATTTTATTCTTATGGATATTAATATGCCTGTGATGAATGGTATTGAAGCTACTCAAAAGATAAGGGAATTTGATGCAGAGACTCCTATCATAGCCTTGACAGCAACAGATTTTGTAGATTTAGAAAACGAAGTATACTGCCATGGAATTAATTCTATTATTGTCAAGCCTTATGAAATAGATCATTTATTGCAAAGTTTGCTGCAAGAGCTGAAACAACTAAAGGAACTACAAGAACTATAAGTAGCTTTTATAAGGAAACCTCTAATACCAAATTAGTTTTTAAATGGGAGTAATTATTCATTTTGATCTTACTTATAGCCCTATCCTATTAAAAAACAGAAAAAAGAAGCTAAATTACTTCCCGATACAAAAAGTAACTTCAATTGATAATCAAGCAGTTATGAGGTTTGGGCAACAAATAGGCAACAAAATTTGTAAAATTGGTGGCAAATAAGAGAAAATGCCTGTGCTTTATTAGAACCTATCTACGAACAAATATAATCCTTTTTTCCTTGTTTTAGCCCTTAAATTGAGTTCTTGATACTTTGGTAGTTCGGAGCAATAAAGTTTGTCATACGGCTTTGCATAGCCATTCTTAACCATTATTTCGTTTAAGGTGCTGCCATTAGGCAAAACCACATAAGCCAAGGTTCTGCCGTATGGGTCTGTTTCGTTTCCTACTTCTTGAATCAATGTGATGTTTATTCCAATCTTTGCTTTGCGAATTAAAAATTGGTAAGAATGGAGTGCAAGCTCCATTAAAAAACGACCCGATAAATGGGTTTCTCTTTCGTCCTGTTTAAGTTTCTTACAAGGCGTTAACTCTGGTGCATCAATACCATAAAAACGTATTTCTTCCTCTTTATTTGAGATTATATTCTTTGCGATTATGCCATCACCATCTACCACTTTTACAATTTCGTAGTTGGTTTTAATTGTAGTCTGACATTTTACATCCAATTGCTTCATATTGCACTATTTAAGTAATTGATATACAGTTATTTATGGTGTAAATTTACAATAAATTTTTAACATAAAATACGTATTATTATGGCAAGACAGAAAGGACATATAAAATATGTCGGAACACTCGGAGAAGTTAGACACTTCAAAATTAAAGGTAATGAAGGCTACTTTGCAGGATTAAAAGGCGGACCATCTGCCGAACAGATTGCATCAGATCCAGCCTTTATTCGTACTCGTGAGAATATGAACGAATTTGGCGGAAGTGCAATAACAGGAAAATCCCTAAGAACAAGTATTGCAGGTTTAATTCTTAACAATGGCGATAGCCAAGTTACTGGAAGAGTAACCGCAATAATGAAAAAAATCAATCTGGAAGATGGTTCAGAAGCAAGAGGGCAAAGAGCTATTTTGATAACGGTTGCCCCTCAGTATTTACAAGGGTTTGAATTTAACAAATTCACTTCTTTCAATGGTGCTTTTAACGCTCCTTACACTATTACTCCCACTGCTGCAAGAGATAGTTCAACTTTGGATATTCCTTCTTTTAATCCTTTGGATAGAATGTATGTTCCTGCTGGTGCAACTCATTTCAAAATCATCAATGCTATTGCTGTTTTGTCTGACTTTGAATATAACAGTATCACTCGAGTTTATGAGCCAAAAGACGGCACTACAAACGGTTTAACAGATGTGCAAGATTCAGGTTATTTGCCTGTAAATGCTGCAACTGGTTTGATTAGTGTTGTAAGTACTTTACCGGGTTCTCCTACTATTTCTGCGGATGTGTCGGTTGTCAATGTGTTGGCGGTAGAATTTTATCAGGAAGTAAACTCAAACTACTATTTATTTTCGCAAGGAAATGCAATGAAAGTAGCTAAGATATTCTAATTCTTCATCAGTGAATTAGATGATTTCGGAAAATCGGGAAAGCCTGCTCAAATTGAGTGGGCTTTTTTCGTTTGCACCTTTTTTCCTATAATGGCGAAATATGGTTTAAATATATGTACCTAAACCATAAGTCAACCATAGGAAAGGTTTTTACCTTCTTTTTATGTAGCGGTAAAAAATGGCTCTTTTTGCATCATTGATAAGTAGCAAAGTTTCTCTGTATTTTTTCTCTTGCTGCTCCAAAATTTCTAATGCCTTTACTGACTTGTTGAAGCCTTTTAAATCGGTGCTGGCTTGCTCCAATCCTGTTTTTATAGCTTGTTTGCAATCTCCAATGGTAATAAATGGAATAACAGAACCTTTTAAGAAATATTCAAAGGATTTTGCCTTCCATAATCCGAAACAAAGGGAATAGAAAAACTGTTTTTCTTCTTCGCTTTTGGCGGTTAATACAAAGCAATTCGGGCAAGGCTCGGAAAGTGGTTTTCCGCTGTTTTTCCCTTTGCATAGGATGTGAAAATGTGGCAGTTCTGTTTTAGCTGCTGGATTGTACGTTTTGAGAGTGAATTTTGTCATTTTCCAAGGATTTTAGTTGGCTTCCGAAATCCCCTTCACAAAATTTTTTGACAAAGAAAAAAACGAAAAAAAAAGAAAGCCATTCAACAGGTGGTGGAAAGTGGACTGACAAGGTTTTTGGGAAAAAATACTACCCTTTTCGGGTGGAGATTTTTTTTCAAAACCCGTAGGGCTTGACCTTTTCAGACCAATTGTAACCACCTACATTTGCTTCCTTTTTTATTCTTTTAACATAATATTATTCACTTACTCTCTTATTGAAGAATGCTTGTTTTATAGTTCAATTCCAATGGGGTTATATGACCAGAAAAAAAATAAACTATACCTATGTTGTGAGGTTGGCAGGTGCGTGGCAAGTGTGGTGACTGAACGGAATGGAACGATTGCTTGGGTATGTAATGGAGCAATACTGTATGCTTTTGCAGGGCTGCAAACTTTGCAAACTTTACATTTCTGCAAAGTTTTGTTGTGTGGTGGGTAAGCATACGGATTGCGTAATGGAATGGTGCGGTGGGTTCGTGGAATGGAGAGAAGGCACTACTCTTGCTGGCAATTTAGGCTGTAGTGGGTGCTATGTAGAGTAACGGAATAGTACCTACTAAAAGCCGACACTATTATTATAGTTTATTTTTTTACTGACCGCTGAAAAGGGTGGTTGGGGAATTGTGGTTTTTAGGGTGGGTGCGGCTGGTGAAAACACGGCTCTGGACTGATAAGGACAGCTATGGTGCTGGATACTTAACATAATGTTATTATAGGACTGACTGTGCGGTTGGGTGCTTGCACAAGCGAGGGGAAAAGGCTGTACTATAATGCCACATTATGTTAATGTAGCTTCCGACATTTTTAGTACTGGCATAAGCGAAATGGTGGTGGTGGTTGGAATGTAGCGGCTTTTTGTTTGGGGTGTTGTGCGGTGGCAACAGCTCTTTGCTTTTTTTGTTTTACCAATAAGATTTTAACTAAATGCTTTAAACAAAAAAGCAATGTGCTGTATAGCGTTGGGAACACACCACACAAAAAGTATGACAGTCTAAAAATGGCGGCAGTACCATAGTATGCACTGAAGCGTTGGCATTGTGTGGTGGGAGTGCATAGGCCGTGTTTTGGGCGTTGGCTGGGTGGGACTTAATAAATTCAATATTTACTGCAAAACCTGCTTTATTAAACTCATTATATATTCCAAATCCTTGTCGTTTTCTATTTGGATTTGATAATCTCCATTTCCTCTATGCCCAATATTTGAAACATCCTTTACTAAACCTTTTGGATCATCAAGTGTGCCTATTTTGGCATTAATGAATATTTTTAATGACTTCTTTTGAATTTCAATATCTGAAATATTTGAGCCTTTCTTAAATGCTATGTAATACTTCTGCGGTAATATTTCTATACCATCTGTAAGATTTAGTATTGATAATTTGAACTTCTCATACAACTCAATTATGTAATCAGAGCCATTATTATAATGGTCTTCTTCTGTGTAAACTTTGATATTCTCTTTTACTTCTTTAAGATTAATACTGTTCTCTAATAGTGGTTTAATACTTGGAGCACCACTACTCTTTTTTATTGTGTTAATGCTTATTGTATTATTTTCAAATTGCTTTATTTCCCATAACTCTATACCAAAATCTTTGAAATCACTTGCTGATATTTGATTTTCCGTAAAACTTGGAGAAACAAATGCAACTCTTGATTGAGACCAATCAACATCTTTGCTGTGTAATATATCTTTTAAGGTTTCATTGTAGGTCAAAATAAATTCTGCTTTGTTTTGAAGCATTAAATTTAGATATGTTAAACCTTGGTCAACCACACTATAATTTTTATCCCTTTTATACTCTATAATAATAAAGGCATTGGTTTGCTTATCAAAAGCAAGCGTATCGATACGCTTGTTTTTGATTGTAAATTCGGATTTTACAAACAACAATCCCATAATGTTTTGGAGGTTGCTTTCAAAAATTGATTGTATTTCACGTTCAAGTTTAAAGGGCTTTTCTTTAACTTGTACTAACTTATTTCCTGTTGTGTTGTATATTATCATAGGCTGAAAATTTGTTTATAGTTCATTACTATAATCATTTTTAGTATTTATTCTTCTTCATTAAAAAGCTCCAAAATATTATCAAATAATAGTTCAAAATTTGAAAATTCGTTCCGATCAAGGTCTGCTACATATTCTGAAAAGGTATTTTTATTACCTTTTATTTCAAAAATTGGTACGCCTTGAATTATTGATTCCCCTTTCATATTTGATTGTTCCAACACATCATCTGAAAAATAATGTTCGATTACAAAATATCTCTGAGTGTAACTTGCAGGATTAATGTAAGACTGTCTAAATGCTGGAATAGTTAAAACAATTCCGAAAATATTTTTATCTAAATGCTTTCTGTGATTTTGGTCAAAGCTATGAACTTCAAAAACACCAAGTTGTAAACTTTTAAATTGCTCATAACCCTCACGGTCATTATCAAATAAACCGATAATTTTAAGGTCAGAAAAAAATGTAGAAAGCGTTTGTATTGTTCTTCTAACGCTATCAGCATTACCTGTTCTCAGACTCTCGTCTATTTGAATACCAGAGCTGATAAATTTAAAAGGACAATCAACATCTGGATTGAGTTTACTCCAAGCAACTTCAAGAATTTTCTTATCTGTTTTACCTTCCGTGATTACAATAATCTTGCTTCTTTCTATTTCATTTAAGCTGAACAATTTAGAAGAAAGTTCAGCTGTAACACTATTATAATTATCTTTTGAAATTGGGTTTACCCTACCAGTATCTAAACTTGCCTTGTTAATAAATAGTAATTCACCTTCTTGGGCTTTATTTATTAAACGGTCATTATGGGTTATAATAAAGTGCTGATTATTTAAATCAGACCTAAGTTCATCAATTAAAGAAGATTGTAAATTTGAATGGATATGGGAATCAGGCTCATCAATAAGAAGAATATTTAAACATCTTTCACGTCTGTTAATAAACTCTAAGGTTGAGAATATATCAATTACTTGAAGAATCCCACTACCTACTAAAGATATATCGACCTCCTTTGTGTCCTCTATTTGGACAGTAATTCTTACGTATTCTTCATCTTGTAAGTTTTTGTTTTTAAAACGGATTTTAACTTGATTATCAAATACTTTTGAAATTCGTTCTTGTAATCTCGTGAATTTTCTTTCTGGATCCCCTTTCAATATTTTATTTCTTATCACATCATAAGACTTGCCCAAAGAAATTTTCTTCATTAGTTGAGCATTGTTATAGAAAGGTTCATTTTTAATTGTGTTAAAAACAGGTCTGGTATGATAAATAAATATTGAGTTGAATAAATTTAAACCTTGCTCTCTGAGTTTTTCACTTAATAATTGAAAATCCTGTCCTTCATATTTTACCCTTAAATAAAAGTCCATAGAAACTGGTTTCTCAAACTTTATTTTAAGTGAATATATTATCTCTTCAAGTAATATATTAATAGTAATAGATGCAGTCTCTTTATTAGTATGGAAAACATCATTAATTGTAGTCATTCTTAAGAAATATAACTTATCAAATGAAATATACCTTGGGGTTTTTCTACCATAGAAGTTTTTACCATTAGCTTGAATTAAACTATTGTAGCCTAACATCCAAAGGTGGATAGCTTCAAACAAAGTAGATTTACCAATATTGTTTTCTCCAATTATCACATTAAAATTGGGATTAAGGGGTATTTCAACCTCTCTGAAGGCTTTAAAGTTTTCTATACTAATACTACATATCTTCATTATCAAATAGCTGTTAAATTGAGCCTTTAAATTCTATCATACAATCACCCTTTAAACTTGGTTGCTAAATAATTCATACTTACGGTTCTGCTTACTTCATTGTGTGGTAGGATTAGATATTTCCAGTCTTTGCCTTGGTTGTCTGCTGTGTATTCTGAAGCATATTTACAAAAGCGTACTGCTGCTGCCTTTTTTGCCAATACGGTTTCTTCTTCGGTTTGGTCGGAACGCTTAACCTCTATCATATAAATGGTGGTTTCTGTTTCTACTATGAAGTCGGGCTCGTATCGCTTGGAATTATTATCCCAATAGATCCTGAATTGATTGGGTGCTGGTCTTAGCCATTTGGTGACTGTTGCATCATTCTCTAAAACAAAGGCTAAATCTTGCTCTGCTTTACTATCAAATTTGTATTCAAAATGGCAGGCTTTTTCAAATCCTCTAAATACATATTTAGGAATCATTATGGTAGGGCTTACAATGTCTCGATAGTCTTTGAAGCCTGCATTTACCAATGAGGAGAAACTCCATTGCTCGATGCGGATAAATGGAAATACTCTTGGGGCAACATAATCTGAGGAATGCAACACGAAGTGTTGTTTCATCTGATTGTAAACCTTTTCAGCTATCGCAGCTTTGAATTGAAATATGGCCTGTGGCAATTCATCTTCATTGGTAATGTTTGTCTTTATGGCTTCATAGGCTTGGGTGGCTAATTGGTATAATAGTTCTGCATTTTCATCATAATCAATTTCTGGGTAGTCAATTAATTCTGCAATAATGAGTTTTACAGGATTGCCATACGAACCGCTTGATTTTGCGTTTAGGGTTTCTACAAGTTTGTCTTTTAAACCCATTCGGATAATTTCTTGCTCTAAGGCTTGAAAATTGAATCCTGCAATATCTAAATCAAATGTCTTGAACTCGGCTCTTGTTTCGCCTTGCACTAAGTCCATACGAGGTATTTCAATGATGTTCTTTTTGTATTCCGTAACCATTGTGTCATATATCACTTTGGCTTCTGCCACAATTTGAGCAGCAAATGCATTTAATTGACCTTTATTTAGATTTTGCTCTATTTGACGGATTACTTTACGTTTTACTTCCTCTTTACTTAAATCTTCTACTCTACGTACTTCAGGCAAGGAATTGAAATCGGGCAGTACATTGATGATTGCCTTTTTTGCATCTAAATTCGTTTGTGCCTTTTGCTTGTCTTGCACATTGAGAATGACATTTATTTTTTCCTGCTCTTTTACAAAAGTCTGCTCCATTACAGGCTGTGAAGTAACCACAACTGTTTTGGTAGATAAATCCTCTTCGCTTATTTCTACAAAACTCATTTTGTTTAATACCGAATTTGGGTCTTGAGCTGCTTCTATAACTGCATTAAAGTTTTCGTGAGCAACCACAGTAAGTTTATCTACTTTGTCTACTCCTGTGCGTTTGCCCTCATAAGGTAATCTTAACCCTCTACCAATGGTTTGCTCTACTAATACGCCTGCATTAGCGGCACGAAGTGGCACAATGGTATATAGGTTGGTAACATCCCAACCTTCTTTAAGCATATTTACGTGAATAACAACTTCAATTTCATTATCTGGACTTTCTAAGGAAATAAACTGTTTTTCAATGTCTTCTTCTTTCTTGGTACTCGAATCTATCTGTAATACTTTGCCTTTGTATTGCCC
>Ga0222644_1000125_pt1 | contig 39126 bp, 29 predicted proteins | sample AntAcemetagen291_FD_179800 | JGI IMG/M metagenome (GOLD analysis project Ga0222644, IMG submission 179800) | Saline water microbial communities from Ace Lake, Antarctica - #291 | ecosystem: Environmental > Aquatic > Non-marine Saline and Alkaline > Saline | place: Antarctica: Ace Lake...
AAGAAAATTTAGAGAATCATATGAAAATGCTTCAAAATGATAGCGAAAGGGTAGCAAAATATTTTAAACATGAGAGCATCAAATATGCTGCCTAAAATTAAATATCTTTGGATGCGAGGTTAATATAGTACTCCATCCTGCACCTAGTGGATCCTCAGTGATCAATGTATCAAAAGAAGAATTAAGGGGCGCAAAAACAGTCAGTGTTGCATCTTCGTCATCCACAGTATCAACAAGACCTTCTTGACTTAATGCGGCAACAAGACTTGAAAGAGCTGGGTTGTAAACAGCAAGATCAGCTATGGTAGGTAGGGTCAGCACTTTGTCTATGACATGTACAACACCATTATCTACCTCTAAATCTACCATGGTCAGGTCAATTTCTGCATCGTTGATAAAAACTTCAGTTCCTAAAGTGATAAAAGCATCATAAGCAAAGCCACCAGCATTTGTGGAAGCGGTTTTCACATAAGTTTGAGTAAGACCTGTGCTTCCTACTTCGCTACCCAAAACATGGTACAATAAAGTAGCTCTTAATAAAGGCACTGGAACAGCTTCTAAATCAGCAAAACCATTATCGGATAGAAATGATGCAAAGGCTGCATTAGTGGGTGCAAAAACAGTAAAAGTTCCTGCTCCGTCTAGTACAGATACGAGGTCTGCTCTTTCTATTGCAGCTGCAAGACTTGAGAAAGCAGGGGTGTTTTTGGTAAGATCGTAAGCTGAGTTTCCAGGTGCTGGAGCAACTCCACTATCATCATCATCGCAAGAGACGACTGCGAGGCTCAAAAAGGCTAACAATAAATACGCGGGGAATTTCATTAAATTTTTCATTTTCGTTTTTTTAGTTCCTCAAAGAAACGACACGATTGTGAAAAGTATGTTTAAGGGATTGTTAAAAACTCTAAACAAAATGTGAAAATTAGTATAATTTAACTCTTGTTTTAATTTATGTTTAATAAATATTTTTTTTGATAAAAAAAAGCTAAACAAAAAAAGCAGCTCGTTAAAGATGCTTTAGCTTATACTTTTGATAAAATAGGGCGTACAGGAATTTAATCTTCAAATAGTGCATATAATTACTTTTCTTTTAATAACTATCGAAGCGCATTTTCCATAAAAATCGAAACCTAGGAGAGCTAGGGACTGATTTTTTTGATCAAGAGAACAAAAAATAATTCAGCTTTTTTAACGACATTTAGAAAGCAAATATTGATTACATAGGTCGTACTACGATATCTAAAGTATGAATGATACCATTTATAGCGGTAACATTTGCCGGAGTAATGGTAGCTGTTGTCATTGTACCATCAATGAACTGAATTTCTGATGTCGTATTAATCATGTAACTACCGCCAAATAAAGGGGGAATCATAAGACCATTGCTAATGTCTCCAGAGCGTATGCGATCACTTCCCACTAAATGATATTGTAAGATTTGGTCCAGATTTGGCAGGTTCAGAATATCCTGTAAAACGTTTAATCCGTCAGTTGCACTGTCGTCTAGCAATCTTTGGAATGCATCATTTTTAGGAGCAAAAAGCGTAAATGGATCATCCATTGTTCCATCGGTACTGGATAAACGCAGGATCATATTTTCTTGTATAATAGCTGTTTCAAAATCGCTAAATTCAGGGTCTGCTGCAATGAAAGTAAAAATAGAAGGCAACTCTAAAACGCTATCAATGATGTGCATAACACCGTTATCTACATCTATGTCTGCATCTATAACCCCTGCGGTTCCATTTAATAAAACAGGAGTAGCAGCCTCTATAAATAAATCCAGCGACTCCACTTCTGCATCTTTACCTAACGTTTTTTCATACCCATTGCTTACCAATTCCAAAGTCACTTTAGTATTAAGAGCGTGATAGAGTAAAAGCGTTCTTAAGTCAGTTATCGGTATAGTTTCAATGCTTGTAAATCCATTATTAGTAAGATACAGATTAAAAGCTACATCATTAGGAGCAAAAAAGGTGTAATCACCTGCATTACCAAAAGTATCGTTTAACCCAGTTCTAACTAGAGCTGTATGGAGTAAGGTCAGGTTAGGATTAGAAGCTGTACGGTCCAGTATAGAATTGTTTCCAGGTATAATATTTCCATTATCATCGTCATCTACACAAGAGGTAGATAGAACCGCAACTATTGACAATAAAGCAATGGCGCATTTTTTAAGAGTAATATTCATTTTTTTTCTTTTTTAACATGCAAAATAACGAAAACATAGCATTTATGTTGCTTGAAAAGCACTAAAGAACTTTATAATTATTGATAGATAAAGAACTTAAAGCCATAAGAAAAATCTTATCTGTTACCAACTCGTATCGAATGCTCTTATCGTATTTTTGCACTATGGCAAAAGTAGTAGTAGGACTTTCTGGCGGCGTAGACTCTAGCGTTGCCGCATATTTATTAAAAGAGCAAGGGCATGAAGTGATCGGGTTGTTTATGAAAAACTGGCACGATGATACCGTTACCATAAGTGATGAATGTCCTTGGTTAGAAGATTCTAACGATGCTATGTTGGTGGCAGATAAGCTTGGAATCCCTTTTCAAACCGTAGATTTGAGCCATCAATATAAAGAACGCATCGTAGATTATATGTTTGACGAGTACGCGCGTGGACGCACACCTAATCCAGATGTGTTGTGCAATCGTGAGATCAAGTTTGATGTGTTTATGGATATTGCATTAGAATTAGGAGCAGATTTTGTGGCTACAGGTCATTATTGTCAGAAAACAAGTAGCATAGAAAACGGCAAAGAAATTCATCATCTGATAGGTGGAACAGATGGAAATAAGGATCAAAGTTATTTTCTTTGTCAAGTATCACAAAAGCAACTTGCCAAAACGCTTTTCCCCATAGGTAATCTCCTCAAACCTAAAGTGAGAGAAATAGCCGCTGCCCAAGATTTGATTACCGCAGGAAAGAAGGATTCTCAAGGGTTGTGTTTTATAGGTAAGGTGCGCTTACCAGATTTTTTACAGCAGCAATTGCAACCTAAAGCTGGCGATATTGTGGAAATAGCTCCACAAACCAGTCGCGAGAAGATGTTGGAACTTGTTCATGTAGAAGCTGCTGGTATGGAAAATAAATTGGTTACGCTTTCGCGAAAGCGGAAATACCATCCCTCAGAAGGGAAAATAGTTGGACAACATCAAGGGGCACATTATTTTACACGAGGACAACGTAAAGGACTTGCTGTAGGTGGAACACCAGAGCCGCTGTTTGTGATTGAAACAGATGTGGATACCAATACCATATACGTAGGTCAGGGAAAAAAACATCCTGGATTGTACCGTCATGGTCTTTTTGTAACTGCTGCGGAGGTCCACTGGATTAGAGAAGATTTAGATTTAGAAATAGGAGCTAGTCTTGAAGTTATGGCACGCATACGCTACAGGCAAGCATTGGAAAAAGCTATTTTACATCGTGTAGAAAACGGATTGTATGTCATTTTTGAGGACGAGCAAAGTGCTATTTCCCCTGGACAATTTGTGGCGTGGTATCGAGATAACGAGTGTTTGGGTTCTGGAGTGATTGCTTAGTAGAATCAAAAATAAGCCGAAATCTAATTACTAATCTGAAAGTTTGTTAAAAAGATAAAAAAGGGACTTACTCTGAAAAGGAATTAGGAAAGACCGTGATGGTGGAACAAATTCTTAACAGTTTTGTGTTAGATTAAATGTAAATTAGTGTTTATGAAAAAATTACTGATAGTATTGATTTGCTTTCTGAGTATATTGGCAAAGGCACAAGATTTTCATGCGTTAGTCTACTTTACAGATAAACCCAATACAGTTGCTTCACTAACGAACTTACAGACCATTTTAACTCAAAGAGCGATAGATCGCAAAGCGAGACATAATATTCCCATCGATGATAGGGACATGCCTATGAATCAGTCCTATGTGGCACAGATAAAATCACAATCGGGCATCAGTTATAAAGCACAATCTAAATGGTTCAATTGCGTGCATGTGGTAGGAGCAACAACAGACATTGACGCACTAGCAAATCTTTCATTTGTTTCCAGTATCGATTATACAGACCCTACTAAAAGTGCCTCAAGAAGTCATCAAGATAAATTTGCAAGTATAGTGACGACGCCTCTGGTGTACGGTACAGCTAGAAACCAAATAGAAATGATAGGTCTCCATGACTTACACAATACAGGAAATGCGGGTTTAGGCATGCTAATAGCAGTGACAGACTCTGGTTTTCCTAATGTAGATGTAAATACTGGTTTTGCGCAGTTGCGTGCTAATAACGGAATCGCAGGTGGTTGGGATTTTGTAGATCGCGATGCGACTATTTACGAAGATCATTTTCACGGCGCTAGAGTATTAAGCGTTATGGCAGGGAATGATCCAGCTAATTTTGAAGGAACTGCTCCAGATGCTCAGTATTATTTATTTCGCACAGAAGAAGCCTCGCAAGAAACGCCAGCCGAAATGTCTTATTGGGTGCAAGCCGCAGAGCGCGCAGATTCTCTCGGTGTTGATGTCATCAATGTTTCTCTAGGTTATTTAGGATTTGATAACCCGGCAGAAAACCTAGATTACCAAGATATGAACGGTATAACAGCCTTTATTTCCCAAGGAACAAATGTCGCTTTTGAAAAAGGAATTATAGTGGTTACCAGTGCAGGAAATTCTGGTAACAGTACAATTCATCCCTACAATGCCGCTCCAGCAGACGCATTTGGAGCGTTTTCCATTGGCTCGGTTACTGCTGCTGAGATAAAATCTAGCTTTTCCAGTATCGGTCCAACTGTAGATGGTCGCATACGTCCAGATATTGCTGCTCAAGGAACCGCTACGGCTACTATTAACGAGTCAGGAAACCTCGTTGGTTCTAATGGAACCTCCTTCAGCGCGCCCATGATAAGTGGTGCGATGGCCTGTTTAATGCAAGCATTTCCTAATCTCACACCACAGCAAATTATCGATGCCGTGCGGGCCAGTTCAAATCAAGCCGCGACACCAGATAATTTATTGGGTTACGGGATTCCGGATTTTGGCGCAGCACAACAAACTTTAAGTTCGACAACATTTGTAGAGCAAGATTTTAATTACTATGTCCAGTATAAAAATTTGTTTTTTAATACCGCTTTAGGTGAAAACCTAACATCTTTCCAACTGTACAACTTACAAGGTCAACTCGTTTTCGTTCAAGCTGAAACTCAAGGAGGCTTTATAGATCTCAACCAAGTATCGAGTGGATTGTATCTTTTTAGAATGGATCAGAGTGAGACTACTTACAAGGTTGTGCTTCGATAAAATTTTTTTAGTAGATCTTTCGATAGCAATTTGTTGCTGTTCTACTGGCATCAGTATCAAGTGTACTTATTGCATACACTCTTTCTACTTACTTTGTTAGGTGATGAAAAAGTTGGATAGTTCTCTCGAATTATAGGATGACTTCAAACTTTTGCGATAGGAATAAAAATACACAGCCCTACTGTTTTCACTTGTGGAAATTAAGAATTGGGGATGGTAGTATTGTAATTAAGCTTTAAGTTTCATTCCAGTAACGCAAGCTTATTTTCATAAGAGTATTTCTTAAAAGCTTAAGTTTAATTTAAAGGAATTTGGGTAACACGGGTCGGCAAGTCCATGCGGCGTTATTACATATCAATTCAATAATTCCTTAGAGTCTGCGACTTACGAGTAGAGTTTAGGGAAGTGGAGGAATCTACTCGTGAAAAACTGAGTGAAACGATCATTAGTCGAGAAGTTTTTTTGTAGATCTAAAGAAGTCTAGTTTACAGCAATTGATTTTAATTTTCTAGCGAAAAAAATTATGCTCCTATAAGTTTGTATCAGCTCATTGATATTTAAACGATACCGAGACAAATATGTGGCTTGTCAAATTTAATAAATTATTAAAAAACTTTTTTGTTAGGTTCTTTGCCTTTCAGCCTAAGTGAAAAAAGGGGAGTAGTTTGGTACGGACCAAAAGGAATTGACTCAGTGCTTTTACCCATTGATTATTCTTAAATTTGCACCAAGTTTAAATTCAAGCACCAACCTTCATGTACCAAAACTCCATCACAAAATTATTCAATATTAAATATCCCATTATTCAAGGCGGAATGATTTGGGCCAGTGGACATAAATTGGTAACCGCAGTAAGCAACGCTGGCGGTTTGGGCCTAATAGGCGCTGGATCCATGTATCCAAAAGTGTTGAGAGAACATATTCAAAAAACAAAAGCGGGAACAGACAAGCCTTATGGAGTAAACGTCCCCTTGTTGTATACTGATCTAGAAGAAATTTTAGAAATTATTATAGAAGAAAAAGTACCTATCGTTTTTACTAGTGCAGGAAATCCTAAAACGTACACAAAACGATTAAAAGATGCTGGGATCACTGTAGTTCACGTAGTGAGCTCTGTAAAATTTGCCTTAAAGTCACAAGAGGCTGGAGTAGACGCCGTCGTAGCTGAAGGTTTCGAAGCTGGAGGACATAATGGTAGAGAAGAATCGACTACGCTCACGTTAATACCACAAGTAGCAAAAGCAATTGATATTCCGTTGATCGCTGCCGGAGGAATTGGTAACGGTCGAGCGATGCTTGCAGCTATAACTTTAGGAGCAGATGCCGTACAAGTAGGTAGCAGATTTGTGGCAACCAACGAAGCAAGCAGTCATATTAATTTTAAAAACGCTGTTGTAGAAGCTGGAGAAGGAGCAACGCATTTGACTTTGAAAGAGCTTGCTCCTGTAAGAATGATGCGCAATAAATTCTGGAATGATGTTCAAGAATTATATAAAACAGCACCATCACCTGAAGATTTAAAAGTGCTTTTAGGTAGAGCGAGAGCCAAAAAAGGAATGTTTGAAGGAGATATGTATGAAGGTGAGTTAGAAATAGGTCAGATTTCTGGATTCATAGATGCTATTATTCCTGCTGCACAAGTAATAGAGGATATGGTTGCCCAGTACGAGGAAGCTAGAAAAGATCTTCTAAATAAATCGCTTCATGGCTAGAGTGCAAACGGATATAGAAGAGTCATGGAATGTGATGACTCACGGTTTTGGTTTTTCACTTTTTATAGCAATTACTATTGCTCTATTCTTAAATGCAGACTGGTCATTAGATTATATGTTACCAGCATTATTGGTATACTGCGCATCGCAACTTTTCTTGTATTTCTCATCTACTGCTTATCACAGAGTAAAGGAAGGCGCTTTAAAGTTTAAACTCAGAAAGATAGACCATATTTCAATTTATGGTTCTATCGCAGGAACCTACACCCCAGTTTGTTTGATTACCTTAGAACAGTCGAGCGGTTGGTATATTCTTGCATCTGTTTGGGGAATTGCTTTATTTGGAACCATATGGAAGTTGTTTTTTACCGGTAAGTTTGAAGCTTTTTCCAGTATTCTTTATTTGGTCATGGGGTGGCTTGTAGTTTTTGATTTCGGTACGTTAAGTGATGTTTTCAATTCCTTACAAATGAATCTTTTGATCACTGGCGGTATCTTTTTTACCGTAGGAGTCATATTTTACGCTTGGAACAAACTTTATTTTAACCATGTTATTTGGCACCTATTTGTCTTAGGTGGCAGTTTGAGCCATGCTGCAATGGTTTGGTTTGTATTAACACCATAGTTTTATGATCACTTTTAATCTTTCAGCGACTTTTTTATCTCGCCATCTACATAGTTTAATCAACAAATAAACGGATGTAGAGCATATGTGAAAATCTTAAAATTGTCTTCATAGGATAGAATCTTTTAGACTCGTAATTAATCTTTTTATAACTTGTGGGGAGATCATTCTTTTTTGCTAATTCAATATGGTAAATCATTTATTAACTAAGGACTTTCCACAATTCTATAACTCTTAATAAGTCCAATTGATTTAACAGAGAATTAGAAAGAAATATGGATCATGTTTTTGTCATCGCTTTTTTAAAGTTAAATATTATCAACAAGTTTTAATTGACATTTCAAGAAGCCCTTAACTGTATTTGATACTGTAAAAATAATAATTCTCAAATCCTCTTAATAATCAACCCTTAGGATAGTTATTATGGAGCAAATTATATCAGGATCAAAAGTTTTATTGAAAAAGCTCAATATACCGCACGATTTTAAAAGTATTCTGATTGTTTCTTTTTGAAATTTAACACAACAAAATATTGTAAGACACGAGCAAAATGATCGAAAAAACCAGTTATCAGCAATTCTGTTTTATCGACTTAACTTCTTCTTTTAAAATACTTGAATATCATAAATTCAAGTATTCTTTATGAACGCTGATGTTGAAATTTGGATAAAAGAGTAAATAAGACTTCAGATAACAGATCAATATTATTCCATAGCTGTGTTTTTAGAATTTGATCTAAATTTGATTGAATGAGGATTAAAGGGTGTATTGTCGGGCAACGCAAAAGTTGTTTTTTAAAGATATGTTTCCAACAAGGAATGACAGGACTTTATAGAAAAAAAACCGAGTTAATAATTTCGAAGACTAAAATCAACTGCAATTGATTCTGGGTTTTCATTAAATCAAGTGTCACAACTAATCACCTATATTAGATATCTATCAACTTTTAAAAGTTCTTTGCGTGCTGGCTGGTCTTAAAAAGTTCTTCTTTAACTTTATCATTCCATCTTATCTGTATGTTTCTTATGAAACCGTGCTTGGTCTCTAAATCATAAGCATTTTGAGTTTGCTGACGTTCTTTTTCAAACCTTTTAAATATAAAGTCAATTTCTTTTTTAGGGTCTTTCTGTGGCACATATCTTTTATAAGCGGCTCTTAATTTACGGGCGTACAATTCTGATATATCCCAATGCAGCTGCTCATGTTGTAAAAGATTAAGATTATTTTCATTTATATTTTTTTTCCAGCTCAATTGTGGATAAAAGTAACTCTCCACTTGAATATTCAATACGAGTTTACTATTTATTGTTTCGCTCGAAAAGGTATAGCCTATGCCGCTATTTACGCTAGCAGAATTCTGTATGTTTTTAGGTGGGACACCTTTAAAGTCTTTCCAAGATAATTGAGAACGTTCTTGATAGGTGAATCGTTCTACTGGGTCTTTATTAATAAATAAAAGGGATAATATGCAAAAAAAGAATAATTTCATTTATTCCCAGTTAAATTTGATATTTTTCACAATTGTTGGGTGTAAGCTACTGATAACAGGGCAAGTATTTGCCACACGCTCTAAAATTAGTTGAGTTCTTTGATCGCAATGACCTTGCATGTCTAATTGTACATCTATTTGAGAAATACGTCGTGGGTCCACTGTCATGTGTTTAGTCACTGTTGCGATACTACCAGTAAGGTCATTCTGCATGTCTGTAGCTTTTATTGCCATCACTGTAAGCATACAACTAGCGACTGCCGTTGCAACTGTATCTGTAGGAGAAAAAGCTTCTCCTTTTCCATTATTATCTAAAGGAGCATCTGTACTAAACGAATTATTACTTTTTAAATGCGTTGATTCACATCTTAAATCCCCTTGATATGTTACAATTGATGTCATTATTTAAGTTTTTCATTTAGCATTTTGATATCTAGCTCTTTAATGGTTAAATCTTTTTGATACTGTAAAATATATGCAGCATCGTTATAAAATCCAGATAGAAACTCTTTCGAATAATCAAATTTATTCTCTGTCATTACTGTCTGTCCATTTTTCATGGCACTTTCATATAAATCAGACGCGCTAGCTTGTCTTAGAATTATATCTAGAGTGACATCAAATCCTCTGGTCGCAAATGCATTAGGAGTTATATTATGAATAGAATAATAAGTGTCTATAAAAGAGTTTTTATTGTCACTCTCCTTAAACATGCGTGGAAATATATAATTAAGTCTCGCTAGTTTAGTATTAGATAATTCCATCTTTTCATAATTCTCTAATCCGAACATCGTTATCCTACGCGTGGTCACCTTGGCTGAATAGCTTGAAACTGCAACTTTAATGAGACCTTCATTATTTGTTGCCAGTATTACTACATTTTCAACATCTGGCTTTAATAACTTTATGCATTCAATGTTGGTAATGTAATTTTTCTCATCATCAGGAATCAAGATGGTTGCCTTAGGTAAGAGCGTGGCAAACTCGTTTTTAAGTTCTAGGTTGTCATTATCGGTTATAAGGATCACATGTTTACCAGCGGCATAGGCAACTAGATACTCTTTGAGTTGATTTTTAAGAATAGCGTCATTAGGTCTCGCTTGAAACAAGTTGCGATATAATCTTACATTTGTATTAGTTAACGGTGAGATAACAGGAACGTTTATACTTCTTAGTTTTTTTGCGGTCTCGACAACATTATTAGACACTAATGGACCTATAACTACATTATAATCTGAAAAGTCGGTTGCATCGAGAATACTTTTTGTAGTTTGAAGGCTCTTTTGAGTATCAAAAATGTCATAATCTACTGGAATTCCCATTGTATTTGCACTATCGATAGCAATCTTTAAACCACTGTAAAAGTCCAAAGCAATACGCATGGTTTTATCCGATTTTAAGTTATCCTTATCGATGGTGATTTCGTCTATTTTTTGCAATGAAAAAGGGAGCATAATGGCAAGACGTTGTTTTTTAAAATTCCTTAAACTATCTACTAAATTTGCTGTGACAGATATTTTTGTTTTTAATGCTATTACCTCACCATAATTAGGATTAGGAATCACTATTGTCATTCCCTTTTTGAGTCCGTTCTTTAACTCTGGATTCATTGAAACCAAGGAATCTTCGCTCATAAGAGCTATTTTTTTAAGAGAATACATGCCCATTTTTTCAGGAATTACATATTCTATAAACTGATTATTATCTATCGGCGCACTTATTACATCATTTTGTTTAACCGCTTTTATTTTTTTTGGAACATTCAATATCATTCCAGGTTTCAAATCCTTTACATTAGGATTGAGTTTTTGTAAAGAATCGGTTTTAATACCATGTTTTGTTGCTATGCGATACATTCCCTCAGAAGGTTGAACCAAGTATTTACCATTCGGTAACTTACTAAGGACTGGTATAGGTTCTTTAATTTCGACTTCTTTAGCAGCTATTATAAGTTCTTCAAAAACAGGAATCTTAATTCGGTCTCCTTTTCTCAATGGATTAGAATACAATTCTTTATTAGCTTCTTTTATGTCCAGCTCTGTAATGGCATACTTTTTAGAAAGGCTATAAAGTGTTTCTTTTCGGCGTACTCGATGTTTATTATATTTCTTTATTCTACGCTGCGTAAGAACCTCATTTTGTGCAGGTATCAAGAGTACCTGACCATATTTCAACCCTGATTTTAAATCTGGATTGAGTTCTAACAGTTGTTGAGAAGTGACTTTATACTTATTTGAAAGAGTATAAATAGTTTCTCCTTGCTCTACTATGTGTTGTTTGTAGTTTTGTACGAATGTGGCTTCTGCTTTCGCGAAAGCGAAACACATACAAACTATAAATAATATATTTTTCATACTGCTATTATTCCCATTCTATTGTTGCTGGTGGTTTTGAACTGATGTCATATACCACTCTATTAACGCCTTTTACTTTGTTTATTATCTCATTACTGGTTGCCTGCAAGAATTCATAAGGTAAATTTACCCAGTCTGCTGTCATTCCATCCGTACTTTCTACAGCTCTTAGAGCGACACATTTTTCATAAGTACGCTCATCTCCCATTACTCCTACACTATTTACAGGTAACAAAATCGCACCTGCTTGCCATACCTTATCGTATAAGTCCCATTTTTTTAGATTATTGATAAACACAGCGTCTACTTCTTGTAGCATACTCACTTTTTCTGGCGTAATATCTCCTAGTATGCGTATCGCTAGCCCAGGACCAGGAAAAGGGTGCCTTCCTAATAGCTCGGCAGCCATTTCCATAGACTTTCCTACTCTACGCACTTCATCCTTGAATAATGCTTTGAGAGGCTCTACAATTTTAAGCTTCATGAAATCTGGTAAACCACCTACATTGTGGTGTGATTTAATAGTTGCGCTAGGACCACCAGTCGCACTTACACTCTCTATAACATCAGGATAAATAGTTCCTTGGGCCAGCCATGTTACATTTTTAACCTCATGTGCTTCATCATCAAATACTTCAATGAATACACGACCTATTGCTTTACGTTTCAATTCTGGATCGCTTTCTCCAGCCAGTGCATCCATAAACCGTGCCGAAGCATCAACTCCTTTTACATTTAGACCCATACCTTCATACTGTTGGAGTACTTGAGTATATTCATCTTTACGCAACAGGCCGTTATTTACAAATATGCAATACAAGTTTTTACCAATTGCTTTGTGTAATAACATAGCCGCAACAGAAGAATCTACGCCGCCAGAAAGACCTAAAACTACACGGTCATTACCTATTTGGTTTTTTAGAGTCTCTACGCTTTCTTCTACAAAACTATCTGGAGTCCAGTCTGCAGTTACTTTTGCAATCTTGACAAGAAAATTTTCTAATAATTTTTTTCCATCTTTAGAGTGATACACTTCTGGATGGAACTGGATGGCATACGTTTTTTCACCTTCTATTTTATAAGCCGCATTTTCAACATCATGTGTACTGGCAAGAAGTTTCCCATTTAGAGGTAATTTCTTGATGGTATCACTATGACTCATCCACACTTGACTTCCTATTTCTATACCTTCTAAGAAAGCATCTTCTTTAACAAAAGAAAGATTTGCACGTCCATATTCTCTTGTGCTGGAAGCTCCTACTTCTCCACCGGCAAAATGGGCTAGATATTGGGCACCGTAACAAACTCCTAAAAGTGGCTTTTTACCTCTTATTTCTTTTAAGTCTATATGAAAAGCTTTCTCAGAGCGAACTGACATAGGACTTCCAGAAAGAATTATTGCTTTATAGGAATCTAAGTTAGCTGGAACTTTATTGAAGGGGTGGATTTCAGAATAGATGTTTAATTCTCTTATTCTGCGCGCGATTAATTGCGTGTATTGTGATCCAAAATCTAGTATTAATATTTTGTCATGTTGCATGGACAAATTTACTTTTTTAAAAACTAAAGAATAGATATATAAAACACTTTTGTTAACGTGTTTTCAAATAAAAGTTTAAGTTATAAATTGTATCGAAAAGCAACTTTTTCTAAAGCTTAATAATAGTAAATCTTAAATCCAATGGATCGATATTTTCTTTAATCTTTTCTATAAATTCGGATCCATATTCCTGATAGAAATAAGAAAAATTCAGGTATCTTTCTTGTAAACTATCGTTGGGGAAAAGCTCTTTTTTTAATTTTAAAACTCTCTCTAAATGATCTTCTAGCTTGCGTTTTTGTGCTTTTAAAAGTCTTTTTTCAAGATGTTCTAGCCCTTTGATTTGTTTGTGTTCTTGAGCATTAACAGCGTTTTCAAAAGAAGGGTCTGTTTTTTGAGCAATTTCATGAAGATTTTCAAATTGTTTTTTCAAATGTTCTTTTTCATCAGAAAAATCAATTTTTATCTCACTTATTTTATAGGTGAGTAAACTGGTGAGTTCATGGTCTTTTTTAAAGAAATCCCAAATAGACAACTGTAGCTTTTCTGCTTTTTCTAATTGTTTTGACGTAACTAACAATGCCGAATTGCGCAGTAGAAGCATCGGAAAAGTCACTTTTTGAGAATCAAAATAGTCTTTTAATTCCAACCAATATGCCATCTCGCCGCCACCACCTATGTAGCAAAGATTAGGTAAAATGACTTCTTGATAAAGCGGTCTCATGATCACATTGGGCGAGAAACGCTCTGGATGATTTTCTAGCTCTTGATGGATTTCTTCTGGGGTAAATGAAGTTTCTTCCTGATCTATGTGATAGATGCCATCCTTTTCTATAATGCGTTTGCGATAGGCATCTGTGAGGTAAAATAAATTGATCTCTCTAGGATTTACCTGTACTTTGTATGTCGCTGGCCAGGATTCTAGTGTTCTACTAACCGCGTTAAAACTGCTCTGTAAAACTAATTCCTCTTTAAAATAAGGAATAGCTAGGGACTTTAATTGCTTGTCATCTGCATCTAGAATGACCAAGCCATCATTTTTAAACAATTCATGAGCGATTACTCTGGTAGCTTCAGCTAGACTTGTGTTTTCTAAATACCCTTTCTCAAAGAGTTCAATGACCTTTACGGCATGATCGTGTTTTCCTAAAAGACCTCTAAAAACTTCTAATACTTCTTCGAGACCTTCAGTGGATAGTCTACCGACTCCACCGTTAGAATCTCGATTATAAACTACTTTCTTATTTCCATAATTAAAATAGTGTATTTCTTCAAAGTCATGATCTTCTGTTGCCATCCAGTAAATGGGGACAAAATTGTATGCAGGATGGGTCTGTTGAAGCGTTCTACATAGATTAATAGTAGAAATAATTTTATATAAGAAGTATAAGGGACCGGTAAATAAATTGAGCTGGTGCCCAGTGGTTACGGTAAATGTGTTTTGGTCCTTAAGTAAATTTATATTTTTTAGGCTGGTTTCATTATCGGTAATATTTTTATACTGTTTTTGAAGTACATCAGTTAATACGTTTCTTTTAGTTGGACTGTCTTTCCATTCTAATTGTTTTTCTAAAATCTGTGCCTCAAAATTCTCCAATCTAGGAAACCTGTTGTACAATGATTTCAAATGATTTTTTTCATCAAGGTAGTCTGACATTAACTCAGTGAAATACCTGATGTACTGATAAGGTTGATGGTTCGAACTCATTGATTTATGATCTGTTTAAAGATAGGAGTTGAATGGTAAAGTATTTCCTAATGTTTTAAATAAGGTATATTAAGGTATTGGGGTCGCTTTGGCCCAGAGCTACTCCAGAAAAGCTTTCATATATGACAAAGTGGAAAGCAGAACGCTTGTTCTAATTATAGTTCAAATTATTTAAAATCTGTTTTATCTTGAATTTAAGGTCTTCTCCTGTATCGTAAATCATCTGTTCATTAGATGGAAAAATAACCGCCTGTGGATTTATTGTTTCCAGATAGTTATCATCAAGAGCCCTTTTATCTCCATAAACCGCACCATAAATATAGGTAAACACATAATTACTACTCACAGGAAAGCGATCCTCTATTTGAAGTGTTCTGTTATCTTTTAATTGTACTACTGCGCTAATATTAGATTCTTTTAATTGCGTATTTTGAATCACATTTGCTTTGATGGTTATTAATTTATCTGTTTTAATATCATTTCCTAAGCTATCTTTTTTTACGTTGTTATTTGAATCGTATTCATAGATAAAACCGTCCTTGATTTGTTTTTCTTTGATTAATTCTTTTTGAGCAACTTGTTCTGGAGAAATAAATATTTCATCGATGATTATATCTAGATCATAGTCGTAAACCAAGCTGGAGATTTTTTTATTATGAAACTGTGTCCATGGAACGTTGATCCCATAGGTAGAAAAATTAAGTAATTCTTCTTCGAGCCTATTAGGTAATACTGTTTGCGATTGATTATTCAAGTCAACAAGTATATAATGAGTACCTTTTTCTAAGGCTTCTTGCAGTAAAACACGAGTGTCCTTAAAATTAGGATTTATTTTGTCCAAGTATTTTAAATCATCATACACATTTCTTGATTCCAAAGTGTTAGCTGTCGCCAGTGCTGCTGTTGAAGTACTGAGCAAGTAATCACTCAGAGTAGTTCTTGAATTTATGATTTTCGCATTATAATCTTGGAACGTAAAACCTGCTTCTCGATTTTCTTTCTGCAATTTAAGCGGCAACAATGGGCGTATTTTATTTTGACGTCTATCCATTCTCAAATAACACTCATAAATAGATTCTAAGACGGAAGGGTTGGGATCTAATTGCCATCTTTTCAATGCTATTTGATCTTGTGCTACTGCTTTTTTATAAGCCTGTTCTAAAAGAGGAATATACTCTTGGTTTCGTTTAGCGTTCTTGCCGTCTACTAACTCCTCTACTGAAATATTAATGGCCTGATCATATGAACCTTGATTGATCGCAGTTTCTGTTTTTTTAATACTTCCACAAGAGGTAAGTAAAATAAATGCGAACAGAGCAATTGATAACTGTTTCATTTATTTGGTCTTAGGTTTATAAAACGGTAAAATTTTATTAGAAACCTCACCAAAGCCTATTCGTATCTCTCCTTTATGACAATATCCTCTCATTGTTACGGTATCATAATCCTCAATAAACTTACGTTCTGAACCATCATTAAGTTTTACGGGCTTTTCACCTCTCCAACTTAATTCTAGCATAGAACCATAAGAATCTGGCGTAGGACCAGAAATTGTGCCACTGCCCATTAAATCTCCGCTATTAACCGGGCAACCATTAACGGTGTGGTGTGCCAGCTGCTGAGAAATATTCCAGTAAAGATGTTTAAAATTTGATTTACACACTGTGGTAGGCCTGCCTTGTTGTGGTGTAATATCCACCTCTAGATGGATGTCAAAACTGCTATTCTTTTTTGAGTCTAGATAATCGAGTACTGGCTTTTCTCTTTTTGGACTTTCTGTTCTAAACGGCTCTAAGGCTTCTAAGGTTACTATCCAAGGTGATATAGAGCTTGCAAAGCTCTTGGCTAAAAAGGGACCTAGTGGAACGTATTCCCACTTCTGTATATCTCTTGCACTCCAGTCATTAAGCATGACCATACCAAAAATGTATTTTTCTGCTTCATTTACGGGGATAGGGTGGCCTAAATTATTTGCATCTGTTGTTATAAACGCCATTTCTAACTCAAAATCGACAAGTTTAGAAGGTCCAAAAACAGGCTGATCTGCACCTGCTGGTAACGTCTGTCCTTGTGGCCTATGGATAGGTATATGAGATGGTATAATAGAACTGGACCTACCGTGATACGCTACGGGCATATGCAACCAGTTTGGGAGAAGTGCATTATCTGGATCTCTGAACATGGTTCCCACATTTGTAGCATGTTCCTTACTGCTATAAAAGTCAGTATAATCACCAATTAAAACAGGTAATTGCATTTCTACCTCGTCCATTGCAAAAATAATTCTGTCTCTATGTTCTTTATTATCTCTTAATTCTGGATTACTTTTATTGAAAATATCTCCTATCCTGTTTCTAACCAGTCGCCAGGTTTTGTTACCATCAGAGATAAAATCATTCAAGGTATTTTGCATGAACATATCATCTGTCAATGGCACCATGCTGAAGTAACCCATTTCTTGAAGTGCCCCTAAATCAATGGCATAATCACCTATTCTTGTACCGATCGTAATAACATTATCTCTGGTCAGGAAAACGCCGAACGGTATGTTTTGAATAGGGAAATGAGTATCATTATTGTATCCTATCCATGAGCTTCTTTTGGGGTCATTTGTTTTATTGGGCATCTCTTATTGATTTCTTATTAAAAAATATAGCCAAATATATCATATAAGAATTGGATGCTGGCATGTGTAGCTTACTTTTGTGATCTAAATTTTATTCCATGACTCACACAGACCAAGAAATATTCGATCTAATTGAAAAAGAGAGAATTCGTCAAACACACGGCATCGAATTAATTGCTAGTGAAAATTATGTAAGTGATGATGTTTTGGCAGCTGCTGGATCTATTCTTACTAACAAATATGCAGAAGGTTATCCAGGAAAAAGGTACTATGGAGGCTGTGAAATTGTTGATCAAATTGAGAATATAGCTATTGAAAGAGGTAAAGAGCTGTTTAATGCCGAGTATGTAAACGTGCAGCCTCACTCGGGAAGTCAGGCTAATACAGCTGTATACCATGCTTGTTTAAACCCTGGAGATAAAATATTAGGGTTTGATTTATCCCATGGAGGTCATCTAACTCATGGATCACCAGTTAATTTCTCTGGGAAAATTTATAAAAACTCGTTTTATGGTGTTGAAAAAGAAACGGGTCGTTTGAATTATGATAATATTGAAGAAATTGCTTTACGAGAACAACCTAAATTAATTATTGCAGGAGCATCGGCATACAGCCGTGAAATAGACTACAAAAGATTTCGAGAAATTGCAGATAAGGTGAATGCTATCTTAATGGCAGACATTGCACATCCAGCAGGTCTTATATCTAAAGGTATAGTGATGGACGCGATACCTCATGCACATGTCTGCACTACCACTACACATAAAACACTTAGAGGGCCTAGAGGAGGATTGATTATCATGGGCAAGGATTTTGATAATCCTTTTGGACAAAAATTAAAAAACGGCAAGCTAAAAAAGATGTCAAGCTTGTTAAACAGTGGGGTGTTTCCTGGTAATCAAGGAGGACCACTCGAACATATTATTGCCGCTAAGGCGATTGCATTTAAGGAAGCTCTATCTGAGGATTTTTTACATTACATGGTTCAAGTTAAAAAGAACGCACAAGTAATGGCAGAAGAATTAGTAAAGAGAGATTATCATATTATTTCAGGAGGAACTGATAATCATATGATGCTCATAGATCTTAGGAATAAAAATATTACTGGAAAAGAGGCCGAAGAACTGTTAGGTGAAATACAAGTTACCGTAAATAAAAACATGGTTCCTTTTGACACAGAGTCTCCTTTTGTTACTAGTGGTATCAGAATAGGCACGGCAGCTATCACGACAAGAGGGTTTAAAGAACATCACATGATTAAGATAGTAGACATCATTGATAGATGCATCAATAATAGGGATCAATTACATCTAGAAGTATTGACTAAAGAAGTGGTTCTACTAACAAAAGGTTATCCGTTATTTCAGGTAAGCGAAAAATTGAACGAAGAGTACGTAACTGTTTGATTAAATATTTTAAAAGCGGGATCACTTTAAAAGTTTTCCCGTTTTACTCAATTTTGGTTTTACGATAAAATCTAGTGTGTATCCAAAAGTAATTGTTTTAAAAATGCCTTAAAATCAAGTTGGCATAAATAGTACAGATTCAATTTCATAAATGTTCAAACATCATTATGTTACTTTTCTCAAGTTGTTATATAAATATTTACAAAAGAGAATTATAAAATTTATTACATCTATAATAGTTATGTTAAGGGGTTTTACGCAACCCGCTTTCGCGAAAGCGTGACCCATAAATGGTTACGTATATTAAAAATTTAAGGTCAGATAGTTGCTTTACAGAATAACATAAAATTATGATCTTTTTATCTTATCATTGCTCTAGAAAATTTTAAAAAATGTATCATAATTATCGGTTATGGATTTCAGTGCTTTTATTTAGTCTAAGTACAGCAATACCATCACTAGCACAAAAAAACAAATCGTCGTGGACATCGATAGCTGCAGCCCAGTTGCAAAATGATCCACTGTGGTCTAGAAAAACTGAAGCATCCATAGCTTCGTTTTACAGAGTTGATCTCAATTTATTGAAAGGTCAATTGGCAAATGCACCTAAAAGAGGCCTAAGTTCTGAATTATCTACTACAATTATAGAGTACCCTACGTCTATTGGTATGGAGTTTTTTAGAGTAAAAGAAGCTAGTGTAATGGCTACTGAATTACAGGCTACATACCCTGATTTTAGATCCTATGTAGGTCAGAGTGTCAGCGATCCTACAAATCAAATTAGGTTTTCTCTCACGTCTCAAGGATTTCACGGAATGATGTTTTCCCCAAGATTAGGAATGCAGTTCGTTGATTCTTATACGATGGATAACTCATCAGTGATCGTGTATAAGAAAAATGATCTTATAGATTATGGTGAGCGATGGGAATGTCATGTAGAAGATGTTTTGGAGTTAAATCAACGATTTATCGGACCCATATCATCTACGGAATTGAAAAATGCTAATGATGGTGTCTTAAGAAATTTTAGACTGGCTGTTTCTACTACGGTAGAATATTCAGACTTTCATTGGAATAGAGCTGGCGTTGCAACAACTGCTCCAGATGCTGATAAAAAAATGGCTGTTATGGCTGCTATGACGATCACTATAACTAGAAATAATTTTGTCTATGAACGTGATTTGAGCATTACCATGACCTTTGTAGCAAATAACGATTTGCTCATTTCTATAGGTACTGATAATTTTTCAAATACTAACGCTGGATTAATTTTAGGAGAGAATCAATCTTTTATAGATGGGACAATAGGTTTTGGCAATTATGATATCGGGCATATTTTTTCTACAGGAGGTGGTGGTTTAGCATCTTTATCTTCACCTTGTTCTAGTAGAAAAGCCCAAGGAGTAACAGGAAGAGCTGCTCCTGTAGGTGATCCTTTTGATATTGATTTTGTTGCGCATGAATTAGGTCACCAATTTGGTGCACCGCACACTTTCAATGGAGATGCCTCAAACTGTGCTGGTGGTAATAGATCTGCAAATAATGCCTTTGAACCTGGAAGCGGCACAACTATTATGGCTTATGCAGGGATTTGTCCACCGCAAAACATACAGAATAATAGTGACTCCTATTTTCATGTAGGAAGTCTTGTTGATATTTTCAATAATATTTCGGCAGGAGTGAGCACGTGTGCAATGCCATTTACCACTGGTAATACTGCACCGGTAGCACTAGCAGATTCAAACTATACCATACCGAGAAATACCCCTTATCGATTAAGAGGTAATTCAACAGATCCAGACGGGACATCAACTCATACCTATACTTGGGAGCAATATGATCTGAGTACTATAACTGGGTTTCCACAAGAAAATAATGCATCAGGACCGATGGTAAGGTCTTTTGAAGGTACTTCAAGTAAGGTCAGATACATTCCTAGATTAGAGGACGTTCTTAACAATGGTGGGAACTCTACACCTTGGGAAAAACTTTCTTCCGTAAGTCGTTCTCAAAACTTTAGGCTAACCGTACGAGATAATGACCCTAGAGGCGGACAGACTAATTTTGACCAGATGACCGTTCAAGTAAATGAAAATGCGGGCCCATTTCGAGTTACATCTCAAAGCAATACTGGAATTGTATGGTTACCTAATACGATAGAAAATATCATCTGGGATGTTGCAGGAACAGATGGTAATTCTATCAACTCCAGTAATGTGAATATTTTATTATCCACAGATGGTGGACTTAATTTTGACGCAATACTAGCTTCAAATGTGCCCAATACTGGGAACTATGCTTTAACTGTTCCGGGTGGAATAGTATCTCCTAACTGTAGATTAATGATAGAAGGGTCTGGAAACATATTTTATGCGGTCAATAGTAGGGTTTTTAATATAAACGCAAATATTCAAACAGTATGTAACACTTATCAGTCTGGAGTATTGGCACTTAATATTCCAGATAACAATAGGGTTGGTATAACCTCCTCCATCAATGTGCCTGTAACTGAAAATATCGCAAGTATTAAACTAGGCGTAGATATATCACACAGTTATATCCAAGATATGATTATAGGTATTTCAGATCCATCATCTAATAACTTTGCACTAGCTTGGAATAGATTATGTACAAATCAGAATGATCTAGATGCAAGCTTTGAGGATGGAGCCGGTGCCGTATTGTGCAGAGAGCCTACAGTTGGTAATTTTAATCCTTCATCCACTTTTTCGGTTTTTGAAAATTTACCAGCAAATGGGAATTGGACTTTAAGCGTTTCAGATAACGTAGCTCAAGATTCAGGGGTGTTAAACAGTTGGTATATAGAAGTTTGTGTAAATGTAATAACTCCTTTAAGCAATGAGTCATTTGAAATAGATAACCTTTCTATTTATCCAAATCCTAATAATGGTAATTTTAACATTGTGTTTGACAATGCTGTTAGTGATAAAGTAGACATAAGCGTTTTTGATCTCAGTGGAAGATCTGTATATGTAAAGTCTTTTGAAGTCTCATCAGTATTCAATCAAAATATTAATTTAAACGCTGTTTCTCAAGGGATATATCTAGTTCGCATAGTTGATGGAAATCGAATGATTACTCAAAAAATTATTGTTAAATAAGGCCATTAAATTAGAATATTGATAGGTTGTTAAAGTCACCATTTATAAAGTTTTAAAAGCCAGTAGTTCTTTACTGGCTTTTAAATGATCAAAAAACATTGGTTTTGGAATTTTTAGTCTTTATTTCTTCTTTATTTAAGTCATATTTTTCAAACAAAGATCTGATTGGGATTAAGATTTTTGCCATGATTAAGAAAAAATAAATTTCTAAAATCCCAGAAAAGCTACATCTATTGAGCTTACATAGGTTCATTTCTTTTTTCGATTAGAAAACTCTCGTTTCTCTTATGCAAAATACCTATTTTTGCATCTGTTTTTAAAACTCTTAAAACAGAACTATGGCACATGCAAAGTACATATTTGTAACTGGTGGAGTTACCTCTTCCTTAGGGAAAGGAATTATCGCAGCTTCCCTTGCAAAGTTACTTCAAGCCAGAGGCTTAAGAGTAACTATTCAAAAACTAGATCCTTACATAAATGTTGATCCAGGGACACTCAATCCTTACGAGCATGGAGAATGCTATGTAACAGAAGATGGTGCAGAGACCGATTTAGATCTAGGACATTACGAGCGTTTTTTGAACGTAAATACTTCTCAGGCTAATAATGTTACTACAGGAAGGATTTATCAAAGTGTTATTCAGAAGGAAAGGCGTGGTGAGTTTTTGGGTAAAACAGTACAAGTAATTCCTCATATTACCGACGAGATTAAGGAAAGAATTCAGATCCTTGGTAAATCTGGGGATTATGATGTTGTGATTACAGAGATAGGTGGAACAGTTGGTGATATTGAATCGTTACCCTATATAGAAAGTGTAAGACAGCTTCAGTGGGAATTAGGAGAATACAATTCTCTGGTCATTCATTTAACCTTAATCCCTTACTTAAGAGCTGCGGGAGAGCTGAAGACCAAGCCTACCCAGCATAGTGTAAAAACACTGATGGAAAGTGGCGTGCAGGCAGATATATTGGTGTGCCGAACAGAGTATGAACTCTCTGATGAGATACGCACGAAACTGGCGCGTTTTTGCAATGTAAAGCAAGAAGCAGTTATTCAATCTATTGATGTAGAAACTATCTACGATGTTCCTAATAAAATGCTGTTAGAAGGATTAGATCGTGTGGTTATTAAAAACCTTAAAATTGATACAAAAGACCAACCAGATTTAAGGACGTGGAACGAATTTGTACAAAGACATAAAAACCCTAAAAGTACTGTAACCATTGGATTAATAGGGAAATATGTGGAGTTGCAGGACTCTTACAAATCTATACTCGAAGCCTTTATTCATTCAGGAGCTGCTAATGAAGTTAAAGTAAAGATTGAATCGATACACAGTGAATATTTAGAGATTGAAAATGTAAAGAAAAAATTATCTCATCTTGATGCCGTTCTTGTTGCACCAGGTTTTGGAGAACGCGGGATAGAAGGTAAAATAGAGGCAGTGCGCTACGCTAGGGAGAATAAGTTACCGTTTTTTGGTATCTGTTTAGGAATGCAAATGGCAGTAATTGAATATTCTCGTAACGTTTTAGGTATTGCAGACTCTAACTCCATAGAAATGGATCAAGAAACATCGAATCCTGTGATTTCTTTAATGGAAGATCAAAAGAACATTATGAATATGGGAGGAACTATGCGCCTCGGTGCATGGGATTGTGAATTAGTGGGTGGGAAAATCAAAGAGATTTACGGTAGTAATAAGATTAGCGAGCGGCACAGACATCGGTATGAATATAACAACGAATACAGAGAACAATTGGAAGGATCTGGTCTAAAGACGACTGGAATTAATCCTGAATCCAATTTGGTAGAAACTATTGAAGTAGAAGATCATCCATGGTTTATAGGGGTTCAATACCATCCAGAATATAAAAGTACCGTGGCAACACCACATCCATTATTCACCTCTTTTGTAAAAGCAGCAGCCGCCTATAAATTGAAAAAGAATACGACATAAGAGATGATTTCTTTTTCCTTTTTGAGAAAAGAAGATCACGCAGCGCTTGTTGAGCTGCCAGATCAAAAACGATATAAAATTAGTACTAAGTAAATTAATCGCCCCAGTGGGCAGAAGTATGGAAGAGAAAAAGACGGATTGGAAAAGTATGCTCGGATTTGCCCTGATTTTAGGGATTGTCGGATTTATGCTTATAAGAAATCAAGAAGAAAATAGAGTAGTCGAGGAAAGTATAAGAGCCACAGAAATTGCTGATGAAACTTTATCTCCTATAATACCTGTGAAAGAGGCTCTCTCAAACTCAACAGTTGCATCTCAAGGTGAAGTCCTTGTGTTTAACAATAAGTTGGTGGATTTTAAAATTAATACTAAGGGAGCATTGATTAATGAGGCGTTGTTAAAAAGTTTTAAAACGTATGATTCATTACCAGTTTACTTGGTAAAAGGCGGTGACCATCAATTTGACCTAGAATTCATGACTAAGGATGGGCGTAAAGTACATACTAAAGACATGATTTTTACTCCTACAACATCTCAAAATGGAGACAACCAAGTTTTAAGTCTTAAGACGGATTTAGGGAATGGCGGTTTTATTGAATTTCGTTACGAGTTGCAACCAGACGATTACATGATGGATTTCAATATTCGTTCTCAAGGTTTAGCTCAAGCGGCAAACACCTCTGAAGAAGTGGCGTTGAATTGGGAACTTCAAGGATACCGCCGCTCTAAAGGGATGGATAATGAAAATCGTTATACAGAAGTAAAGTTTGAGTATGATGGTGGTAGCGACGACTATACAGGTCAAGGAGAAAACGCGGAAGAAGAAGCAGAGAAAATTACGTACATAGCCTACAAGCAACACTTTTTCTCTTCCATCCTTTTAACAGATACACCTTTTAAAAGTGGTTTGATAGAGTCTTTTAACAATTTTTCAGCAAATGATGAGCAGGATGTACTTACTAAAAAGTTTACTTCTAAAGTACAACTGGATTACAACGGTGGAGAGCTTGCTTATAATATGGACTGGTATTTTGGTCCTACAGATTATGATATTCTAGAGGGTTATGACCGCAATCTTGATGAGGTGGTAGATTTAGGATGGGGAATATTCGGATTTGTTAATGAGTGGGCGATACGTCCTTTGTTTACAAAACTAACAGACCCTATAAACGGACTGGGTATTCCCTTCGGTATTGCGATCATTCTATTGACTATTTGTGTGCGATTGGTATTATCACCTGTATTGTATAAGAGTTACTTGACTCAAGCAAAGATGAAAATATTGAAACCAGAAATCAATAAAATTTCAGAAAAGTACAAGGATAATGCGATGAAAAAGCAGCAGGAAACCATGAAGATTCAAAACGAGGCTGGTGCCAGTCCGTTGAGTGGTTGTTTGCCGGCATTGCTACAAATGCCAGTGTTCTTTGCACTATTCAAGTTTTTTCCGACTGCATTTGAGTTGCGACAAAAAAGCTTCCTTTGGGCAGATGATTTATCCAGTTATGACGAGGTTTTCAGTTTGCCATTCAAGGTGCCTTTTTATGGAGACCACGTTAGTTTGTTTCCTATTCTAGCTTCCATCTCCATATTTTTCTATATGCAAATGACTACGGGACAGAATATGCCTACAACACAGCAACCTGGAATGCCTAACATGAAATTTATCATGTACCTGTCTCCGGTATTTATGTTGGTATTCTTTAATAATTATGCGAGTGGATTATCACTGTACTACTTTGTATCTAACTTAATTACTATTGGAATTATGTTGGTCATCAAACATGTGATTATTGATAAGGATAAAGTTCTTGCAAAAATCGAGAAAGCAAAAGCAAAACCTAAGAAAAAGAAAGGTCGTTTTGCAAGCAAGATGTCTCAAATCATGGAGCAAGCACAAGTGCAGCAAGAAGAGAAAAAGAAAAAGAAGTAATATTTCTTTGAAGTTATATTTAAAATCCTCCATCTTTTGATTGGGGATTTTTTGGATTTGGAACAGTTTTAGGATATATCAGGTCCTTTTATGTTATTACAAGTCTGTTTAAATAACTCCTGATTGCCTTACGGATAATGTCCTGAGGCAAATCTATCCGAGCCTATTCCTAGGAGAGGAGCCTTTACTTATTTGCCTTTCTTTCTCCAAAAACTCGTCAGTTGCAGATTCCTTAGCTGAGGAGTCTTTGTGTTTCCAATTTTAAGGAAGCTTTACTCAGTCCCTCATAATTTGTAAAGACAAATTTATTGGATAGGAAAGCTGGGCAAAGTGGGCGGTAACTGACTTTGATCGGAAAGGTTGAAAAATGCAGGTTCTATCTTATTTAGACAATGCCATCACAAATAGTCGGGATGTCAAATCTCAGCAGTTTTTATAATATTACAGGAAACCAGTATGTTGCGTATTCTACTTGGCATGTTTGGTTCCGTCCTACAGGGTTAGAAACTTTAGTTATTGCTTATTTTAACGAAAAAAAGGAGGCATAAAATGTAGGCTTACTCAGTGTTAAACTTACCTGAGAATTATATAATAAAAATATTTATTTCAAAAGCTAAGACAATTCTTTTTTCAAAAACCTCGCTGTATGACTTGTCTTATGCTTAGCCACTTGTTCTGGTGTTCCTTTAGCAACTATAGTACCGCCGCCACGTCCACCTTCTGGGCCTACGTCTATGATATAGTCGGCTATTTTTATAACGTCCATGTTGTGTTCTATCACTAGAACGGTATTTCCTTTATCAACCAGTTTATTCAATACATCCATAAGAACTTTTACGTCTTCAAAATGAAGTCCTGTAGTAGGCTCATCTAATATATAGAAGGTATTACCTGTATCCTTTTTAGAAAGTTCCGTAGCTAGTTTGATGCGTTGGGCTTCTCCACCAGAAAGCGTGGTAGATTGTTGCCCTAGCGTTATATAACCTAGACCAACCTCCTTGATCATTTCTACTTTTCGGAAAATCTTAGGTATAGCTTCAAAGAATGCTGTAGCTTCATTGATGGTCATATTGAGCACATCACTTATAGATTTTCCTTTGTACCGTATTTCTAGTGTTTCTCGATTGAATCGTTTTCCTTGGCAAGTCTCACAAGTCACATACACATCAGGAAGAAAACTCATTTCTATGACTTTGAGTCCGCCTCCTTTACAGGTTTCACAACGGCCACCAGTTACATTAAAGCTAAAACGTCCTGCTTTATAACCGCGTATCAACGATTCTGGGGTTTTGGCAAATAAGGCTCGTACTTCGTCAAAGGTCTTGGTGTAGGTCGCAGGATTAGATCGAGGTGTTCTACCTATCGGACTTTGATTGATATCTATTACTTTATCACAGTTATCTAGTCCTTTGATGCTTTTATAAGGCATGGGTATTTTTACACCATTAAAGAAGTGCGCGTTCATAATAGGGTAGAGTGTCTCGTTGATCAAGGTAGATTTACCACTTCCAGAAACTCCAGTAACGCCTATCATTTGTCCTAAAGGAAGATCGATAGACACATCTTTTAGGTTGTTTCCCGTACACCCCTTCAGGGAGATTTTCATTCCGTTTCCTTTGCGACGTTTTTTAGGAACCGCTATTTCTCTTTTGCCGTTTAAGTATTGAGCAGTAAGGGTATCGTGTTTTAAAATTTCTTGAGGTGTTCCTTCACTGATAATTTCTCCACCAAATTTTCCTGCTCGTGGCCCTATATCAATCACGTGATCTGCACGTTCGATCATATCCTTATCGTGTTCTACAACAATGACAGAATTACCAGTGTCTCTCAAAGAAAGGAGCGAGTTGATCAATTTTTCATTGTCTCGCTGGTGCAATCCTATACTCGGTTCGTCTAGGATGTACAATACCCCAACTAACTGCGATCCTATTTGCGTGGCGAGTCGTATGCGTTGTGCTTCTCCGCCAGAAAGTGATTTGGCGCTTCTGTTAATGGATAAATAGTCCAAACCTACGTCCAGTAAAAACTGTAATCGTTCTCTAATTTCTTTTAATAATTCTGTGGCTATTTGTTGTTGCTTTCGCGAAAGCGTCACATTTAAATGATCAAACCATTCTACCAGCTGCACGATATCCATGTTTGCTAATTCGGCAATATTTTTTTCGTTCACACGGAAATACATAGATTCTTTGCGCAATCTCGATCCTTCACAATCTGGACAGATGACGTTATCCATAAATTCCTTAGCCCAACGTTGCAAACTCGTACTATCGTTGTTCTTATAGGTTTGCTCGATAAAATTTGCCAGTCCTTCAAAATCGATTTTATAGCTGCGTTTCACGCCTAAGTCTTTGCTGTCTACTTCCAGACTTTCCTTACCGCCGTAAAGAATCATTTCTATAGCCGCAGTGGGTACCTTTTCTAATGGATCTGTCAATTTAAAATCAAACTTTTGAGCAATAAGCTCCAGTTGCTTATAAATCCAATTTTTCTTGTTGTCTGGATAAGGAGCCAGTCCACCTTTAGAAATAGAAAGACTGCGATCTGGAATGATCTTGTGCTCGTTGACCTGATACAAAGCACCTAATCCATTGCATTTAGGACAGGCACCTTTAGGGCTGTTAAAGGAAAAGTTGTTAGGTTCTGGTTCTGGATACGAGATTCCTGTTTCTGGACACATTAACGTGCGAGAGAAAAAACGACCTTCCTTCTCACCGTGAGGCACAACCATTGTTATGTCGTTACCGTGATACATAGCCGTTTTTATAGACTCATCCAGTCTTTTGATGTCTTCTTCTGTATCGCCTACCTGTATTCTATCGATTACTATTTCAATATCATGGACTTTATAACGATCCAGCTTCATGCCTTTCATGATATCGACAATCACGTTATCACAACGTACCTTGACAAAACCTTGTTTGGCAATTTGTTCAAAAAGCTCGCGGTAATGCCCTTTTCTACCTCTTATAACTGGTGCCAAAATATTGATGCGCTTTCCATTGTATTCCTCAATGATCAAATCACGTATTTGCTCATCGCTATAACTTACCATTTTCTTTCCAGTGTTGTAAGAATAGGCATCGCTGGCACGAGCATAAAGCAACCTTAAAAAGTCATAAATCTCGGTAATGGTTCCTACTGTACTACGCGGACTCTTACTAGTAGTCTTTTGTTCTATGGCAATTACAGGAGAAAGCCCGTCTATTTTATCTACATCAGGACGTTCCATACCGCCTAGAAACTGTCTCGCATAAGCACTAAAGGTTTCTATATAACGACGTTGTCCTTCGGCATAAATGGTGTCAAAGGCAAGTGAAGATTTTCCAGATCCAGAAAGACCGGTAATTACAACCAGTTTCTCACGCGGTATATTTACATCAATGTTCTTTAGATTATGAACGCGAGCGCCCTTTACTTCAATAAGTTCGTCAGAATATGCCATAGTTTTTTACAAGACTGCAAAGTTACTTCTAAAGCCTTAGAAATAGAATTAAAGCTTGCTTAAAATGCTGTGGAGACTTGGGGTATTTGATACTAGTAGTATAGCAAACACACAACGCTAATTTTACACTTATTTAAACCCTGTGCAGCGCCTCAAAGAAAGATGGTAATCGATGTTTTTCTCGATGCTAACGATCCAGATTAAAAACGTTTTTCTCCTCTTAGATCTGACTAGAATAGCTTGAGAAATGCATAATATTGTTGGGTAAAGGGTGTTGGCAAAGGAGTGAAAACTTTTGTTAGGGCAGCCATGTATCAACGCTCTATGTGAAATTAACCCTGAATTAGAATTTAATGATTAAAAACTACTTTACTTTCCTAAAAGTAAAGTATATTTGTCATTATAATAAAAACACTTTACGTTATGAAGACTGATTTTTTAAAGAATTTCTGTGAATATGAAAAGAAAGGTGGCGTTTTTCCACTTATACCTTATAGGTTCAAATGGATTGGAGTTATAATTGCTATGGCAGCAGTAGGGGCTCTTTTGGCAGTTAAAATTGTTGATGTACCACAAGCAGAATTTTACAAACAACTCTTGATGCATGTGATATTAATAGGTTTATTTCTTTTTGTAATTGCTAAAGAGAAAAATGAAGACGAGCGTATTCTTAACTTGCGATATCGAGCCTTTGCTTTTGCTTTTGTATTGGGAACGGTTATGATATTGCTTATGCCTCTTGCTGCCATAGCCTTAGATGCCATAGCGCATAGATTGCCTTTAGAGTGGGAACAAGATCAAAGTATCTTTTTTGTAATGTCTTCTTTTTTATTTTATTATTTGATGTATTTTCAGATTTTTAAAAGACAATTATAATGAACGATAAACAATTAGAAAAGGTCAGAAAAGGTGATTTTCTTCTACTACCACATTATATGAAATGGGTGGGGATCATACCGGTTTTAATAGGTGTGATGCTATTCTTTACTCAAGATTACCAAAGTATGTTTAAGGGAAAAGTTTTAGTAGGTATAAGTGTTAATTTAGTTCTTATTGGGTTTTTATTAATTATTTTACGTAAGGGGAAATTCCCTGATGAGCACTTACTTCATATCCGTCACAAAGCGATGGCTTATGCGTTTATGCATGGATTGACTTTAGTAATTGTTGTTCCTTTTTTGAGCTATTTTGCTGCCAGCTTACTGAATGTAGAGATGGACACTTATTTTATGGATTTTGGTATTTTTTCAATATTTATTTTTCAAATAGTTTATTTGATCAACTACTGGCGTTTTAAACAAGATCTATAATGAAAAATACCGTTCATGTCCAGCGTGCTATTCATAAAATGACGCAAGCAGATCTGTCTGAGGTGATAGGTGTATCACGTCAGACCATTAATTCTATAGAAAAAAATAGGTATGTTCCTTCTACCGTGTTGGCTTTAAAAATCGCGCGACATTTTAAAACTCCAGTGGAAGATATCTTTGAATTAGAAGAAGGAGATTAGGTTAGATATCAATTACAACCTCAAGGAGCCCTTATGTTTTGTGTCTATAGGACCTGGTATTTTAGTGTCAATTAAAATCGCAATACACGCTATGATTTAATGGTCTGCTTTATTTAAACAAACCATAACTCAAGTTAGGTCTAGCTCATTTTAATTTGCGTTGGGCAGCACCTTCAAATCTGTAACAGGTATTTCTAGTCCAAAAAAGCTGCGATTTTGAGGAAGCATAAAACCTCCATCTGTCATTTTCCAATTGCTCCATGTTGCTTCAATTCCATCTAATGGAATGATGCTTACCCACATTTTAAATCCAATTGGTTGGTACTTCTCATTGACTTCCCAGAGGTAAGAATCGCCTGGTGTGCTGCCACCAGAATTATAGGTTACTAGAAGTTTTTCTTTTCCGTCTTCAATAACTAACTGTCGGGTGGCGCCTATATCCATAATTTTATGTGGAGCTACTACCCAAAAACTATCGTTATTAAAGTTCATCGCAGCATAGTCTATGGCTTTTTGTTTTTCCTCTCCTTCTATTTGTTTGCCCTCTTTAAAAGCAAAACTGATCTGGGGATATTGTGTCTGGTAAGAAACGCGGTAATTATCCCAATAGACATCTACCATATTTTGCTGTAGCTTCCATTCATAGCGGTTTACACCTCTAAAGGTCCAATGAATTTCCTTAGCCTCTGTAAATTCCTTATGATGGATAGCGTCTAATACCTTAAAAGCCAACTCATCTGCTGGTTTTCCTGATGTTCCTTGAGGAATATCTTCATTATAAAGGAGTTTTAAAACTACAAAGGCCATAAGAAGGAGTCCTAAAAAGGCTAAAATACCTTTAAATAAAAAGCGAAATATCTTTTTCAAAGTCGTGGAAATTTATCAATTTAGTGTAAAGATAAACGTAGAAGAACTTATACAAATAGAAATATGAAATTATTAGGAATAGGATCAAGAATCAATCATGCTGAGTATGGTTTTGGGGTAGTAACTAATGTGACTTCAAAAATGTACTGGGTGACATTTCAAAAAGAAGGACTAGAGACCATCGAATTAGATTCAGAATTTGAGGTTATAGAAGCTTGTGAAGATGACGTGGATACGGTGAGTTTTTATGATGTAGAAAAGTCACTACGTGAGATTCTTGAAAGATTTAGTGATGTTACTCAAGTAGTCGCTCTATCTGATAAATATAAAAATGGAACCATGATTCTCAGACCAGCAGATCCTAATCTATCAGATAAAGAAATACCTATCAACACCTTTTGGCATAAAATAGTCATGTTGCGCGATCGATTAAGGGTTATGGAACAGAAGATCAACAGCTCTTCAGAATTAGAAGATCAGCTCAAAATAGATTTGCAGCAATATATCACACGTATTTATGGGAGCTTGACCACATTTAATGTGCTTTTTGCAAGCAAAGACCAGCAGTTTAAAGGTAGCGGGAAGTAAAAAAAGAAAGCAGGCAGGCAGGTTAATCACTAGCTGCGCCTGAGATATGAGTACGCAGTAAAACCAATTTAGCATTCAAATTCCGCATATAAAACGTTTTTTTTGGTTTCTTATTCGTCAAAAAATAATTTCGTAACTTAGGCTAACTGCTATTTTTTTTGTCTCAATACACATAAAAAACTTGTGCTGAGCGGCGTCGAAGTAGAATTCAATTTATTTACACGTCATTTAAAAACTAAATTGGGAGAACTCATAATCTAAGAAAATTTCATAGGTATAAAATCAGTCGCCGCCTGTTGTACTGGTAAGTAAAAATCTGTTTGAGTTGCGGTACAGTAAATCCTTAGCCTGATCCTAATGAAGCAAGTTTTTGGCAGTTTTCTAATCTGTACATTGAGAATCATGTTGCAGCCTTTAGTCGCGTCGCAACCCGTTACAGGTAGTACAGGTGTGACTAGGTAGTAAGGAAATAGGATTTATTGGAGTGTGCTGTTACCGATATTTTCCTAGGTATTAAACGCATTTTATGCCTTGGCGTTAAAGGTAGTTGGAACCTATTTCAATGTTCCTGGCACCTAATTCCAGCCTTTACTATAGGAGTTGTTTAGGCTTTGCGTGTGTGGAGCTTGCCGAATCAGCTAAGTGAAGAGAACTACGGGTAATTGTGAAGCTGCAAACGCAAATGCGCTAAGGTGTTTCAGTTGGTACCTAAAAACCTATTAAAATTACGTGCGGTGTTCCTTTTTAATCTGATCCAGTCTCTTTTTATTATCACGATCCTTCATGGTCTCGCGTTTATCAAAAAGCTTTTTACCTTTTGCAAGAGCTATATTTACTTTTGCAAAACCTTTGTTGTTGATGAATAATTTTAACGGGATAATTGTATTTCCAGAATTCATAACCGCTTTTTCTAACTTTCTAAGTTCTTTGCGATTGAGGAGTAACTTCCGCTCTGCTTTTGGTGCATGGTTAAAATAGGTAGCATGTGAATAGATCTGTACGGTCATGTTAATGATAAACAGCTCATTATTCTTAAACTCGCAAAATCCTTCAGCAATGCTTGCTTTGCCTAAACGAATTGCTTTTATCTCCGTTCCTGCAAGTACAATTCCGGCGGTATATGTATCGAGAATCTCGTATTCAAAGCGAGCTTTGCGATTCTTGATTTCTATTTTGTTTTTAAAATCCATAATAATGCCAAATGTACTTTATAATCATTGATAATAAATAGGTCTTATATGTTCTTTTTAGGAGCTAAAAAATATAAGCACAGCAAAGGCTGAGGCTATAGGTTATAGGGAAATAAAAAGAAGACAGAATCGGAGGCAATTGATTATTTTAAACTTCCATATGTATAAGTAACAAATATAATTGAATCGATGGCCGATTCTCTTATATCTTTGTGAAATGAGAAAGAATATTTTACTTCTATTAACTAGTGCTATTATTTTAGTTTCCTGCGTTTCTATAGAGCCAGACGCTCGTTCTATAATGAATCAGGCAATGATAGCCCATGGCACTGATGTCGCTGCGCAAGGGATCTTATCATTTGATTTTAGAGGCATCAATTATTCTGTAGAACGCGATAAAGGAGCCTATATTTACGAGCGTCATTTAATGATAGGAACAGACACGATTGTAGATCGCTTAGACAACGACGGTTTCTATCGGTACAGCAATGGGAATAAATTACCATTAGTAGATTCTATCGCAACACGCTATACAGCCAGTTTAAATTCTGTGATCTATTTTGCGCAGTTGCCATACAGTCTAGATGGTGATGCCATTGATTTGCGCTATGTTTCTCAAGATACGATTAAAGGAAAAGCCTACCATGAAATTGAGGTCACTTTTAAGGAAGAAGGCGGTGGTGAGGACCATGAGGATGTTTTTATGTATTGGGTAAACGTAAAAGACAGCAGGATCGATTATTTAGCGTATTCCTATTGTGAAGAAGAATGTGGTTACCGCTTTCGCGAAAGCGAGAACCGCAGAAACCTCAATGGCGTGATTTTACAAGATTACAATAATTATAAATCGCAAAAAGGAGATCCAGACCTCTCTAAAATGGATGATCTGTTTGAGGAGGGAAAGCTTTTGAAATTGAGTGATATAGATTCAAAGCGAGCTATTTTTGAAAAAAAGTAGCATTTTATATTAGTGCGTTACAGCTCCTGTAAAATCCGTTTAAGAAAGAACGTTAATCTTGTTTTTGGCTAGGCGTCTGGAAATACATTAGGCAATCTAGGAATGTGTTTTTTAAATAAAATAGTAAGTTTATCTTATCTAAAGCAGCTTTTGTTTTTAGGCATTGACTACTAAATAGTTATGAATTTTCTCTTGCCAGTCTAAAAAAAGCCAGAATTACATGATTTACGCCTTTTTTTAAATCAGCTTAAGTTTGATTACTTTTGAAGCCGTATCTGGAATGGATTCTAATGAAAAAAGAGATGTTGGATTATGTAGTAATTGGTGGTGCACAGGCAGGCTTATCTATGGCTTATCACCTAAAAATGATGGATAAAAAGTTTATAGTTATTGATGTAGGAAAGGAAATAGGTGCCTCTTGGTTGAATCGATGGGATTCTTTAAAGCTCTTTACGCCAACCCAATACAATCATTTACCCGGTTTAAAGTTTAATGCTCCCAAAGGACATTATCCAACTAAATTTGAGGTCGCAAAGTATTTTAAATCATACGTAGAAGAATTAGAAATTCCTGTAAAACTAGACACATTAGTGACATCGGTAAGTAAAAAAGATACCGGTTTTCAAGTAACACATAAAGATGGTGTTATTGTGGCTGAAAATGTGATCGTTGCTACTGGACCATTTCATACTCCTTATACGCCTCCTTGTCATACTAAGATTTCAAAAGAAACCCTTCAAATGCATAGCAACTTCTATAAAGGTACACATCAATTAGAAGATGGTGATGCGCTGGTGGTAGGTGGTGGAGACTCTGGGTACCAAATTTTAAATGAAATTTCTAAAGATGGCTCTAGAACGGTTTATTTTTCTGGCGATACCGCGGTGAAGTCTATGCCACAAAAATTTTTAGGTAAAACTATATGGTGGTGGTTTACATTGACTGGTTTTTTGAGCTTTAACAAGTACAGTTGGTTAGGGAAGAAAATAAACTCTTTTAAACAGCCAGTCATAGGAACGGATGTTAAAGAGATTCTTTCTAGAAACAACGTGATCTCTGTGGGGAGAACAAAGGATGCGTTGAATGAAGAGATTATTTTTGAAAATCAAAAAACGTCTGCGATTAAAAATGTGGTTTGGGCCACAGGCTACCGTCCTAATTTTAAATGGATAGAAGGATTAGAACTCGATGCAGATAGTTACCCTAAAAACTATAGGGGTGTAAGTAATATACAAGGCTTGTATTTTATAGGTTTGCCATGGATGCACACTCGTGGGTCTGCAACCTTAGGTGGCGTTTCAAAAGATGCTAGTTATTTAGTGGATAGGATGCGTGCAGTGAGTTAGAAGTATCGTCTAGAATTATTTTGAAATTTATTGGATAGCAGGTTTCATCACAGAAATCCAGAATCCCAGAAAATTTGGTTTTAAAACAACCAATCTTAACAAAGAGTTTTTCCAAATTTATCAGGGATTTATTCCATCATTCTCATTAAATAAACGAATCTCAATCTTGTCCCAAATTCATCAGGAATCTGCTTATTCTTCTTCAATGATCAATTGAATCTCAATCTTGTTCAACCGGTATCTGGCATCTTTATAAGCGCTCTTCTTGATTTAGGGAACCTTGCTGGTGTCCCAATTTTATCAGGAATATATAAGACCTATCTCGATGTTTGTTGAGGTGGTCGTTATTCCGATCGCTCTAGTGGGAATGGAGAAATATCCGACAAAACTAATAGTAATCTTTACAAACCATTAGAAAAGACACAAAACTCAAACATGAATTTTTGTACCATGGCGGGTAATTTTGAGAAAAAATCGCCATGGCGTGTAAAAAGCTCTAGAATATTCTAGAGCTTTTTTGGTTTCCGTTTTCGCAAAAGCGATATAAATAATATCTTTCTATCCCAGTACTTCGTTTAGTAAGGCAGCAAGTCTTACGCCACCTTTTTGTAACTGACCACGTAACGCATCAAAATATTGATACATGTAGCGGTAGCTTAATTTTTCATCTTTCTTTGTATGGGCATAAATATCCTTTACGAGCACACGGCTGTCCTTTAGCCAGTCTCTATGTGTGCCGCTTCCCATAGTTTTGCGCTCTTTTTTAGTGAGCTCTGGCATATTAGTTGCCAGTTCTGAATACGACATGCCATAGCTCTCGATCATTTGGCTGTCCCAAACGCGGTGTAAGTTAGTACCATCTCTAAACCATTGTACTTGAAAGTCATTACCACCTTTATCATCACTTAATCCTGTGTGCATGGGCTGGTGAAGGTCTCCTATAAAATGTATCAACAGGCGCAATTGAAAAGCCTTTTCTTCTTTAGTAGCAGTTTTTGATTTTAAGGTTGCTATACACGTATCGATGGCTTCAATAATATCACCACGTTCACTTTTAGGATGGTTTTCATAATCAGTGTCAAAGGGAATATTTACATAATGCTTAGGTCCATACTTTCTATAAAGGGTGTCACTTTTAATATCGTCTGCAAAAGTTGAAACGAAGGCTAATGATTCTCCATCAAGTAATGTCGCAATAGCTTTTCTAGCTTTTTTAGTAAGGTATTGTTCAGCAATTGCACCTGTAGTGCGGTGACCTGTTTTTCCCCAATCGTCTGCATAAGCATTACATGTGGAACAGATAATAAGTAGAACTAATAATAAATTGCGCATCAGTATTTTTGGAACGAAGGTAAGTGGCAACTCCCATTTTCAGGTTATGCAGGTGTTAAAAATATAGAGCTTTTATGATTTAAGTTTTTTCTTCTTCTTCGGATTGAAACACAGGTCTAGCATTTTATATATTTCTGGATGTTTTCTCTTCATTAATTTAGGTCTGGAGAAAAAATATTCTGAGCTCACTGCAAAGAATTCGGCTTGATTTGTTGCTGCATAGGATCTTATGTCGGACTCATCCTTACGGATGGCCTCCATTTCTTGATGCATGAGATGAAGCCAGGGAATGATAAAAGATTTATCTAGAAAAGCATCTGGAAGTCCATCCACCTCTCCATCTATTTTGTCTAATAGATGTACAAATTCGTGAATCCCAGTATTAAGTTTATCCGTATCATTCATAAAGCCATGGTGTAAAGCCTTTCTAGAGAGAATCATTTGTTTTTCAAAACGTCCCGTGCCTATCAGTCCACCTATCATGCGGTTGGGATCTTTATTTTTATAACCTAGATCTTCATTAAAGTTATCGGGATAAATTACAACACCTGTGAGGTTATTATAACGCCACTCTTTGAATTTAAAAACAGGAATCACAGCGCTGGCTGCAACAAGAATCTCGTCCAGTTCTTCTAGTTCAAAACCCACGGAATCCACATAAGTTTCTTCAAGAAAAGCCACCATTCTCTGACGGAATATTTTTTGTTCTTTCTCATTTAATTTTTGGTAAAACGATACCCGTTTAATAAGCGCTTCATGCCAAGACGTTCGGTCAGTAATAGTGCTTGATCTGGAATTGTGAAAGAGTAGAAAGTAGAGAACGCCAGCTGCAATAAGCGGAATAATCAAATAAATCATTAAAGTTTTTTGAGGAATAAAAGTAGGTGTAATTTTATGATCAACCTTATTTTTTTTTCAAAAGTACAACTCAGAAGTCCTATTCTACAATTGAGTAGTTTTAGTTTTTCCGAGCCCCTTTCTTTTAGCATATTTATGGTGTTCTAAAAGAATAAAGTATTTTTAGTCCATAAAATAGGAAACATGACTTTTAAGAGTTTTATCAAATTCACATTAGCGAGTATTGCGATCTCTATAGGGATCAATCTGATAAATGCCTATAGCAGAGGTTCTTTCTTGATATGGGAACAAGAATTAGAAGTATTTGGCATCAATCTATTGTTTACTGTGGTATTAAGTGCAAGCAATCAAGCGTGGTTTAAATTCTTGACTAAAGAGTACTCCTTTCACGAGCACTCTTTAACACGTGTGATTTTGGGAGCTTTAGGTGGTGTAGCAATTACTATGGTTTCACTTTTTTTGCTCAATTTATTTACATCAGTAGTTATTTACAATAATACTTGGAAAGTTTATATCAGTAATCAAAGTCTAGGCTGGTATGTGTTTGGTCTTGTTATCACACTTGTTGTAACGCTTGTTTATCATTTCATCTATTTTTTTAAATTATCTCAGGCTAAAAAAGTAAACGACCAAAAAATTATCGCACGGTCAGCCACAGCTCAATTTGATGCGTTGAAAAACCAGCTGGATCCACATTTTTTGTTCAATAGTTTAAATGTTCTCGTTTCTCTGATAGAAGAGAATCCCAAAGCAGCTACAAAATTTACCACGTCACTTTCTAAAGTATACAGGTATGTATTAGAACAACGCAATAAGGAACTTGTTTCTGTGGATGAAGAACTCAGGTTTGCTCGCGCTTATGTAGGCTTACTCAGAACAAGATTTGAGGACAGTATTCAAATAGATATTCCAGAAAAGAGCTATATTCCAGATGCTCAAGTAGTGCCATTATCACTACAGTTGTTGCTAGAAAATGCCGTGAAACACAACATAGTAAGCGATAGCAAACCTTTGAAATTGCGTATTTATGAAGAAGGAAATCAACTTATCATAGAAAACAACTTGCAAAAAAAACAAGTAGCACAAATTAGCACTGGAGTGGGTCTTCAAAATATTGCGTCTCGTTATCAATTGCTCACAGACCGAAAAATGAGTATTGCCGAAAATAAAACACACTTCAAAGTACACATACCCATTTTAACCAATACGCCAGAAATAGTGACCTCAAATAACAACGACAGTGCAACGGTTGAGGATATCAAGTTGATCA
>Ga0222644_1000128_pt1 | contig 38064 bp, 49 predicted proteins | sample AntAcemetagen291_FD_179800 | JGI IMG/M metagenome (GOLD analysis project Ga0222644, IMG submission 179800) | Saline water microbial communities from Ace Lake, Antarctica - #291 | ecosystem: Environmental > Aquatic > Non-marine Saline and Alkaline > Saline | place: Antarctica: Ace Lake...
GCCTTTTACAGCAACGGATTTTAAGTCCGTCGTGTCTACCAATTTCACCACATTCCCTTATTATAATATATACTGTAACAGAAAAGCATTAAGAATGCAAGATGCGAATTCTTAGAGCTCCTAAACTGATAAGTTCGGAGTAAGAAGTTAAGTTTTTAATCTATATAAGTCATAAATTAAGTTGAAAGATTATTTAAGAGTTAAAAAATTAACTCTTAAATAATAGATTATCGATTTAATCAAAGATTAACCGTTAACAGCTGGAGCTGTTAAAGCTACTGGTAATACTTCACCTGAAGCTAAATCTAATGGGAAGTTATGTGCGTTACGTTCGTGCATTACTTCCATACCTAAATCCGCACGGTTGATGATGTCAGCCCATGTATTAATTACACGACCTTGAGAATCTACAACTGATTGGTTGAAGTTGAAACCGTTTAAGTTGAACGCCATTGTACTAATACCCATAGCAGTTAACCAGATACCTAAAACTGGCCATAAAGCTAAGAAGAAATGTAAAGCACGAGAGTTGTTGAATGACGCGTATTGGAAGATTAAACGACCAAAGTAACCGTGTGCTGCAACGATGTTGTAAGTTTCTTCTTCTTGTCCGAATTTGTAACCATTGTTAGTAGATTCGTTTTCCGTAGTTTCACGGATTAAAGAAGATGTTACTAATGAACCGTGCATAGCTGAGAATAAAGAACCACCAAATACACCAGCAACACCAGCCATGTGGAATGGGTGCATTAAGATGTTGTGCTCAGCTTGGAATACAAGCATGAAGTTGAATGTACCAGAGATACCTAAAGGCATACCATCTGAGAATGAACCTTGACCAATTGGGTATACTAAGAATACAGCAGAAGCAGCAGCTACTGGAGCTGAGAATGCTACGAAGATCCAAGGACGCATACCTAAACGGTAAGATAATTCCCATTCACGTCCCATGTAAGAAGCTACACCTAATAAGAAGTGTAAAACTACTAATTGGTAAGGTCCACCGTTGTATAACCACTCGTCGATTGAAGCTGCTTCCCAGATTGGGTAGAAGTGCATACCGATAGCGTTAGAACTAGGGATAACCGAACCAGTGATGATGTTGTTTCCGTATAATAAAGAACCTGCAACAGGCTCACGAATACCATCAATATCAACAGGAGGTGCTGCGATGAACGCAATGATGTAACAAGAAGTAGCTGTTAATAATGTAGGGAACATTAAACAACCGAACCAACCGATATATAAACGGTTTTCTGTACTAGTAATCCAAGCAGAGAAACGTTCCCATACTGAAACGCTTTCACGTCTTTCTAAAGTTGCTGTCATAAAAAATTTTATTTATTGTAAATCTTCCCAAATGTTTAATTTGTTAAATGCAATTATACAACCAAAAAGAAGTTTTCATAAGAATAGATATTAATTTTCTTTAACAAATTTTAAAAATTCTAATTCGAAATCAAATAATGCTCTATTTGTATTTCCTCCAACGAATAATTGACGATTTTTTTGAAGTATCCAAACTTGTGAATAAGTAATATAACTCATGAGAGTACTTATCATTAAGAAAAAGAATCCTGAATAAATTAATGGAATACCAGGGTCCGTTTTAATTTGTAAGCCTGTTGAGCTTAGAATTTCTAATAAAGTAAGATTCTGATTTACGTTTAACGTTTCATTAGTTTCCATATTGCCCAAGAATTCACCGGTCTCATTATAAATAGAACAATATCCTTCTAGATTATCGATTAATAAAATTATTCCATTTTGTGTAAATTGATTATTAGAAATCCAAGTTAACCATATTTTTTCTTGGTTTGGAAAAGCATTAATTAATGGATATTCAATTGTCTGGTTATTAACATTTTTAAATCTTAAACCTATTAAATTCCAATCTGTTTGATAATAATAAATTCCATCATGGATAAAAGGATAATTTACTGAAATTGTTTTTCGGTCTATTTCGTTTCCTTTACTATTTAGTATTGAAATATCAGAATAAAATTGTGATATAGTTTTAGTTTTTGTATATGTTATCCAAAAATCATTCACACGTCCTACGGTCTGTGGAATAATTGTTAATTTTCCATTTGTTAAAACATTTTGAATATGGAAATTTTCTGTTTTTGGAACAGTTTCTTGTGAGTTAAAGCCAAATAGTGAGCCTACAACAGTACCCACTAGAACTAAAATCATACTAAAATGAACAATAATTGGTGCAATTCGCCCAATTAAACCTTTATAGGAATAAACTAAATTTTTCTGTTGAAATATAGAATATTGTTCCATTTTAATACAGGCTAAAATCTTTGAAAACGAACTAGTTGTTAAAATGGTATAATTATTTAATTTATAAAAAGTATTATTTGTCCTAAAAAACTGACACCGACGTGCAACTTTTAAAGAAGGTAATTGCTGTAAAAAACTGCATAATAATAAGCTACAACCAAATAAAAATATTAATAATAAAAACCACCATGTTTTATAAACGTGATCAAACCCAAAGAAAATTATTCGATCCCAGGATAGAAATCCAAATACTGGACTACTCAAAGGATAATTTGTTTTATATACTTCAATGGGCTGATCTTGCTCAATTACAGTTCCAATAATACTACAAGAACTAATTAATAAGAGTGTAAAAATTGCAAATTTTAAATCAGCAAATAATCGGAAAATTTTTTGTTTCATTAAAAATAAAAATTTTAACTTAAATATATATAGGTTCAGACGATGCTAAACGAATTTGACCTGAAGTTGCCCAATTTTGTAATTTTGACATTTGCTTACTTTCTAAATTGGCTAATGGTATAAATTCTTTTAAAGCAAGACAAATATCTTCTGTTGTAACCTCACGTTTTTCATAAAACGCTTGATACATACCTTCAATAATACTTTGTCTAATTTCGGCTCCGGAAAATGATTCAGATAGTTGAGCTAGTTTTCGATAATTAAAAAGTTCCCAAGTAGTTGGCCGAAATTCTTGAATATGTATTTTAAAGATTTCTTCCCGTTCATCTATTTTTGGTAAATCTAAAAAAAAAATCTCATCAAATCTACCTTTTCGAATAATCTCTAATGGTAATAAATCAATATTGTTAGCAGTTGAAATAACGAAAACAGGTTTTGTTTTTTCAGATAACCAACTAATAAATGTTGCTAATACACGATTACTTGTTCCACTATCACCTTTACTATCGGTATTTGTGAATGCTTTATCAATTTCATCAATCCATAAAATACAAGGAGAAATTGTTTCTGAAACATTAATCATTTGTCGTAAACGAGACTCTGACTCACCAACAATTCCACCAAATAATTTACCAACATCTAATTTTAACAGTGGTAATTGCCAATCATTTGCAATAGCTTTGGCAGTTAATGATTTCCCTGTTCCTTGAATACCAATTAACAATAATCCTCGTGGAGTTGGTAATCCATAGTTAGACGCTTGAACACTAAAAGCTGTTTTTCGTTTAGTTAACCAATCTTTTAAATTATTTAACCCACCTAAATTTGTAATCTGTTCATTTACTGAACAATATTCAAGAATTTCTGTTTGGCCAATAATTTGTTTTTTTTCACTTAATAAAACATTAATACTATTCTTATCAATAGTTTTATAAGTTGCAATGATTTTCGATAAAACTCGTCTTATTCGTTCTAAAGATAATCCTTGACAAGCACGGGTTAAATTTTCAAACAATTCGGGATCAACAGTAATATTTAATGATTTAACTAACCTTGTTAATTCTTGATTAATTTCTTCTTCTAAAGGCAATTGAAATTGTAAAATAGTAATTAATTCTTGTAATTCTTTAGGAATTACTAAATCAGATCCAATAATAATTATTGTTTTAGGCTGTAATTTTAAGATTCGACTTATATTTCTTAATTTCCGTGAAATGGAAAGATCAGTTAAGAAACGGTTAAAATCTTTTAATAAAAACAAAGCTGGAGTTTCAGAATTTATTCGTTCCACAAGCTCTAAGGCTTGCAATGGATTTCGTTTAGCAAACCCTTCATTATTCGGATTGTTTGTGTAGCCATCTACGAAATCCCAACTATAAATACTACGGTTCAAATTTGTTTTTATATTTTTTCGAATAATATATTCGACTCGATCTTCTTCAATTGTATTAATATAAATAATTGGATAACGAGCTTTTAAAAAGAGAGCTAATTCACTGGTAAATTTCATAAAATATTCATTCAAAAATTGATTTACTAGACTACTGTCAGATTAATTTCAAATAAAAAATTATTTATTATTAGAGTTATTTTAATTAATTACTCTAATAATTAAATTAATAAATTAACGACTCATTGTTAGTAGCTTTCTTCCTTTTTTACGACGATTTTTGATAGTTTTACGACCTTGTGGAGTAGCCATGCGAGCTCTAAAACCAGATACTTTTAAAATTGAATACCGACTTTTATTTGAAAGTGTGCGTTTTGCCATATTTTAATGTAATTAAAAATAATTTTTTTATAAAACAGAAGATCTTAATAATTCATAAATCAGTAATTGTCTGAAAATTTCTGCTTGTTTACTAAAAAATGCTAATGCATCTTTTTTATATTCATATAATGGATTTTGTTGTCCATAACCACGCCAGCCAACAGCTTCACGTAATAATGACATTTCTTGTAAATGCTCACGCCAGATTGTATCAATATTGACTAAACTAACGGTTCGTTCCATTCCTTCACAAATTCCATCTCCATGAATATTTAATTCATTTATTTTTGCTTGATAAGCTAACCAAAATTCGTTAAATAAATATTGTTGAAAGACTAATGGATCATTATTAGAGTTAACTATTAAATTTTTACCAAATAAACCTTCAAATAATGAGATAATTTCTTTCGTAGAAGATTTTTCTGTTCTCATTTTCAATAAAATATTAGTAATCATTTGTTCTCCATAAGCAATAATATTCGTTTGAAGCGATTGCTTATTTAAAATCCCTGTTCTTTCTAAATAAATAACTTTTCTTTGTTTATTTAAAACTTCATCATAATCAAATAAATTTTTTCGTTGTTGATAAGCTCTTTCTTCTACTTTTTGTTGAGCGGAATCTAAGCTTTTTGTAAGAATTTTTGATTCTAATGGTGAATCATCTAACATCTGTGATTCAAGGAATGTTTGAATTTTTGATCCTCCGAAAAGTCTTAATAAATTGTCATCCAAACTTAAGAAAAATCTTGAAGTTCCAGGATCACCTTGACGACCACAACGACCACGTAATTGATTGTCAACTCGCCGAGAATCATTTCTTTCCGTTCCAACAATAAATAATCCACCTAAATTTTTTACAATTTGATTTTCTTGTTTTTGATACTTATTGTAATGCGTTTTCAATTCATCAATTAAAAATTTAATGGAACATTGATAAGAAATATTTGGAACTGAAATTTTATCATTTTCTTTCAATGCTCGTAAAATTTCTATATCAGATAATTTTAAAAATAAAGGATCGGTTAATATTGAAAAAAGAACACTTAAAAATTTTTGGGAATTACACTTTAATTGAGTTTTTAATGATGATTTAAATACATTAACGTTTTTCGAAATCATATAATTCCTTGAAAAAGTTAGAATATCATATAATTCTTTTTGAACATTAAACGTAATATTTCCACCAAGTACAATATCCGTACCTCGCCCTGCCATATTCGTTGCAATAGTAATTGAACCTTTTTTACCTGCTTGAGCAACAATTTCTGATTCTCGACGAACATTTTCAGGCTTAGCATTTAAAAGCTGATAAGGTAATTTATATTCATTAAGTAATTCAGCTAACATTTCTGATTTTTCAATAGTAGTTGTTCCAATTAAAATTGGTTGACCAGTTGATGAAACTTTATTACAAATTTTAGAAATAGCATTCCATTTTAGAAACTGATCTTTATAAACTAAATCTGCTAAATCTTTTCGTAGGGTTGGTTTTGCTGTTGGAATTTCGTCAACTGATAACTTATAAATTTTTTCAAATTCAATTTCTGCTGTTTTACCAGTCCCTGTCATACCTGATAATTTAGGATAGAGTAAAAAAAAATTTTGGTAAGTTATTTCAGCTTGTGTTTCTGATTTTTGGCGAATTGGTAATTTTTCTTTCGCTTCAATAGCTTGATGTAGTCCATCGCCCCAACGTCTATCAGGCATAATTCGACCTGTAAATTCATCTACAATTACAATTCGATTATTCTGAGTAATATAATGAACGTTGTTGATAAATAAAGAATAAGCTTTAATCGCATTAATTACATATGGAATCCAAGGATCACGTGGATCATATAAATCTTGAATCTCGAGAATTTTCTCGATTTGCTGACTACCTTTATCCGTTAAAATAATACTCTTATTTTTTTCATCTACTGTGTAATGAACTTTCGGTTTTAGATAGTCAGTAATTTCAGCTGCAATTATATATTTATCTACGGGTGTTTCAAGCTTATCTGAAAGAATTAAAGGCGTTTGCGCTTCATCAATCAATACTGAATCAACTTCATCAATAATACAATAATTAAATGGACGAAGTGTTACATCATTTAAGTTTAATGCCATATTATCACGTAAAAAATCAAATGTTACCTCATAATTTGTAACATAAGTAATATCAGCATTATAATTTTTTTTTCGTTCAAATTTAGACATATCATCTTGAATTAACCCAGTGCTTAAACCTAATAAACTATAAATTTGCCCCATTGATGCATGATCTCGACTAGCTAGATAATCATTTATCGTAATAATATGAACACCTTTTCCAGTCAATGCATTTAATGAAGCAGATAATGTAGCTACTAAGGTTTTTCCTTCACCAGTTCTCATTTCTGCAATCTTTTGATTATTCAGAACAAGACCACCAATTAATTGAACATCAAAATGTCTTAATCCTAATGTTCGTACGCTGGCCTCGCGTGTTAATGCAAATGATTCACTAATTAATGAATTTAAATTCTTAGATTCTTGGTAGCGTTTTTTTAACTTAAAACTCTCAACACGTAACTCATTATCAGTAAGAGTTTGAAACTTATCTTCAAAATTATTTATCTGATTAACTAAGTTTTGATATTTTTTTGTGATAGAATTTTTCTGTAATAGATTGTTTTGCATCAAAAATTATTTAAATATTTTTAAACAATAATATTTATACATTTCTTTTTTCCTTCGTAGTACTCAAATTTTATTGTTCCTTCTTTTAATGCAAACAAGGTAAAATCTTTCCCACACCCAACATTAAGACCTGGCTTAAATTTCATTCCACGTTGACGAATTAAAATATTTCCAGCGATAACTTTTTCACCACCAAATTTTTTTACGCCTAATCTTTTAGAATTTGAATCTCGACCATTTTTTGTACTTCCCGCACCTTTTTTATGTGCCATAATTCTAAACTCCTATATTTTATAATTAATTCTGAATGATATTTTCAATAAAAACTCTTGTTAATTCTTGTCGATGACCTTGTTTTTTACGAGTTTTCTTTTTTGGTCGCATTTTGTAGATAATTGTTTTTTTACCTCGGAAGTGTTCTAAAATTTTACCTTTTATTTTAACACTTTCTAAATATGGTTGTCCAATTAATACATTTTCACCATCATTTACTAACAACACTCGGTTTAATGTTATTTGTTTTCCTAAATCTGTTGGAATTCGATTAAAATCATAATATTTTCCTTCTTCAATCCAAAATTGTCTTCCACTAATTTCGACAATTGCATATTTCATAATCTAAATTAATTTATTTTTATTTAAGTTGAATAGTACTAAAATTTTTTTTAAACCGTCAACTTTTTTAAAAATATATTTTAATTTTTACTTTTTGTTTTTAATCTTATTAATTCGTTATAAAATAACTGAAATGCTTTTGATTTCGAACAATCAGGGTTACTAATTATAGATAGTTGTCGGTTAATATTAAGATTTTCAATTTTCAGTATTTTAATTTGTTTCAATTTTATTTCTTTTTCAATTGAAGATGAAGAAACAAAAGCTGCACCCAATCCTAAACTAACCGCTGTTTTAATTCCTTCAATGGAATTTAGTTGTAAAATTGTTTTTAATGTATGTGTTTGAATTTTATTTTGAATTAAGATATTATCAATAAATTTTTTTATTGTTGAAGTAGAATGTAATGTTATAAAATCTAAGCAATATAAATCTTCTTTTTTAATTACTTTTTTTATTGCAAATGGGTGTGATTTTGAAATAATTAGACTTAATTCATCATAAACAAATGGTTGAATTGTTAATCGTTTTTTTAATTTTTTTGACATTTCACCTCCAACAATTGCCACATCGATCTCACGTTTTATTATACTAGTAGCAATCGTTCGTGTAGAATTGACTTGAACCTTTAAATCAATTTGAGGGTAATTTTGAGCAAACAATGCTAAAATTCGAGGCATTAGATAAGTACCGATAGTTTGACTCGCTCCAACTTTTAAGTTACCTCTATCACCTTTTTTTAGATCAACTAAAGCACGACAACTTTCTTCACAAAGAATTAATATTCGTTCAGAATATTGTAAAAAAACTTTCCCACTTTCAGTTAAAGAAATATTGTTTCGTTCACGATTAATTAATACTGTGTCTAAATTTTCTTCTAATATTTTAATTTGTTTACTCAATGATGGTTGTGAAATATATAAACTAGAAGCGGCTCTAGTAAAATTTTTTTTTGTTGCAATTGCTTTTAAAATTCTTAATTGTTGAAGAGTAAAAGGAAGCATACTTGATTTAATTAACTATTATTGAGATAAATAAAAAATGATTCTAAAAATTAATTGCGGATGGAGAGACTCGAACTCTCACAACAAAAGTTACTAGTACCTAAAACTAGCGCGTATACCAATTTCGCCACATCCGCTAAATAAAAAATAATTATTAAATTTACATAATTATTAAAAATAAATCTTGAAAGGATATTTTAAGATTTATTCGTTTTCATCGACATACACACTATAGACAAAACTTGTTGGTTTTCCTCGTAACATTGATTTAGCTAAGGAAAAAGATTTTTGCGCTGCTTTAAAGCCTTTTCGTTTCCAATTTGCTTTACGAGCATTCTTTTTTGCTTTTGATGTTCTTTTTTTAGGTACAGCCATTATTATTTTTTAATATGAATAGACTTTCAATAGTATTAAACTATTCTATTTAAAAAGTCAAATTTTAATACAAGCATTTTAAAAAATATTTTTAATCTGAGATTAAAAAACAACATAAATAATTAAATATTAGTGTTGTTTTTTAACTTTAGTGTCATTTTTTAATTTGAGATTAAATTTTATTTTCTATTTTGTCCTTATAAGAAAAATGCTTTTAATTGACTAGAATTTTACTTTATTTTTTGTCTTTATTAAAGAAACGAGAAAGTCGACGTTTAGATTTTGTAGCTCTTGCTCTTGGTGACTCTTGATCACTATCTACATCCATTGACTCAGACGTTTCATCCATTGAAGAATTTGCTAGTTGTTTTGGTCTATTTGATAATTCCTTTGAATCTTGGAAGAAGCTTGGATCTACCTCATCAAAATTAACCTCTACTTCTAATTCATTTGTATAAGTTAGTAATGTACCTTCAACTTTTTTTCGACGAACAATAATTTTAGTATTCGGATATAAAGTTTTTGATAAACACTGTTCTGCTAAACTATCTTCTAAATATTTCATAATTGCACGACGTAAAGGACGAGCACCGTAAAGTGGATCATAACCTTCATCAGTTAAAAATGCTTGAACTGATAATTCAACTACTAAATTAATTCCTTTGTCTTTTAATCGATCTTTAACTGATTTAACCATTAGTGCACAAATTTGCCAAATGTCAATACGCGTTAAATGATTAAAGACGATAATTTCGTCAATACGATTTAAAAATTCTGGACGGAAGAAGTTTTTAAGTTCTTCATTTACTAATTTTGTTGTTTTGTTAAATACTTTGGGATCTGAAATTGGTTCAGGAACTGGTTCCCATCCTAAAACAGCATCAGGCGTAATTTTAAAACCTCTTTCACCTTCTGTACCTTTAGGTTTAATTCCACTTTCTCTTTCGATAATTTTTGATCCTAAATTAGTTGTCATAACGATCAACGTATTAGTGAAATCAATTACACGACCCTTTGAATCTGATAAACGACCATCATCTAATATTTGTAATAATAAATTAAAAACATCAGGGTGACCTTTTTCTACTTCATCAAATAATACTACTGAATATGGTTTTGATCGAACAGCTTCAGTTAATTGACCACCTTCATTGTAGCCTACATAACCTGGAGGTGAACCAATTAATTTTGCTACAGTATGTTTCTCCATGAATTCAGACATATCTAATCGAATCATACTGTCTTCAGTACTAAACATGTACTCTGATAATGCTTTCGTTAATTCAGTTTTTCCTACACCAGTTGGACCTGCAAAAATAAAACTTGCAATTGGTCGATTAGGGTTTCTTAATCCTACTCGAGCACGACGAATGGCTTTTGAAACTGAAACAACAGCATGTTTTTGACCAATAATTCGTTCATGAATTGTATCTTCCATTTTCATTAATTTTTCTGATTCAGAACCTGTAAGCTTATTAACAGGAATACCAGTCCAATTTGATACTACATCGGAGATATCATTTTCAGTAACCATATCTACGTCTTCACGTATAAATCCACGCTTTTTCTTAGTTAGTGCAGATTGTTTCATAATACGAATATGAGTTCGAACTTCCATTTCATGATCTACTAACTGTTTCGCAGCTTCAAAATCATGTTCTTTAATACATTCGTCTTTATCTTTAATTGTATCTTGTAACTCTTTCATTAAGCTTTGTAAGCCTGATGGTAGGCGTCTGTTTTCTAATCGAACCCGTGCTCCTGCTTCATCTAAAACATCAATTGCTTTATCTGGTAAGAAACGGTCAGCAACATATTTATCAGAAAGAATTGCTGCTTGTTCTAATGCTTTGTCATGATAACTCAATGTATGGTGTTGTTCAAACTTTGATCGTAAGCCACGTAAAATTTCGATTGTAACCCCAACACTCGGCTCTTCGACTTTAACTGGTTGGAAACGTCTTTCTAAAGCTGGATCTCGTTCAATATATTTACGATATTCATCATTTGTTGTTGCTCCAATACAACGGAATTTACCACGTGCAAGGGCAGGTTTTAAGATATTTGCAGCATCAACTGCACCTTCAGCTGCTCCAGCTCCAACTAATGTATGAATTTCATCAATTACGACGATAACAGCAGTATCATTCTGAGCTTCTTCAACAATTCTTTTTAGTCGTTCTTCAAATTCTCCACGATATTTAGTACCCGCTAAAATTGAACCTAGATCCAATGCCATTATTAAACTTCCATCTAAAAAATGTGGAACATTTTCAGTTAGAATTAATTGTGCTAATCCTTCAGCAACAGCGGTTTTTCCAACACCAGGTTCACCAATTAAAACTGGATTATTCTTTGTTCGACGAGCTAACACAGCAATAACATCATCAATTTCTTTTTCACGTCCAATAACTGGATCTAAATTTCCATCAATTGCTTCTTTAGTAATATTTTCCGCATACTCATCTAATGTTGGTGTTGGGCTTCCTTTTCTTTCACGTTCTAATAAGAATTTTTCAGCTTGTGTTAATGGTCGTAGAATTTCTTCCTGTGTTTCTTCAATATATGCTAAGATTAAATTTCTTAATTGTGGAATATTCACACGTAATTTATCTAATGTTCGCATTGCAACACCATCTGATTCAGCAATAAGTGCTAATAGAATATGTTCAGTTCCTACAAAATTTTGACCCAAATCTTTTCCTTCATGAACTGCCATTTCTAATACACGTTTTGCCCGAGGTGTAAACGGAATTTCAGATGCAACAAACCCAGTTCCCCGTCCTATATATAATTCAATTTCTTTTCTAGCTTTTTTTAGAGTAATTTTTATTTTTTTTAATGCCCGAGCACCAATTCCGTGACGTTGTCCAATTACTCCTAATAAAAGTTGCTCAGTTCCAACAAAATTATGCCCCATTCGACGTGCTTCTTCTTGAGACAACATAATAACTTTAATTGCCCCTTCGGTAAATTTTTCAAACATAGTAATTAATAAATTGTTATTATTTTAAAATTTTTAGTAGTTTCTATTCACTTATTTGTATAATAATAATAATTATTATACATAAAATTTTACAATAATGTACTGATGTTATTTAAAGGAGAACTAGCATTTGCATAGTATTTTTTTTCCATTCGCCCAGCTAAATGAGCCATTCGTCCAGCTTTAACACCCAAATTCATAGCTGAAGCCATTTGTGATGGGTTTTTAGATTGTGCAACCGCAGTATTTAATAAAATTCCATCGACGCCTAATTCCATTGCCATCGTTGCTTCACTTGCTGTTCCAATACCAGCATCAACAATTACAGGAATTTGAGCATTTTCAACAATGATTTTAATATTTGCTAAATTATTTAATCCTTGCCCTGAACCAATAGGAGCACCTAATGGCATAACGGTAGCACAACCTAAATCTTCTAAATGTAAAGCTAACATTGGATCAGCATTTATATAAGGTAAAACAGTAAAACCTTTTTTTATTAAAAACTCAGCAGCTTTTAATGTTCCAATTGGGTCTGGTAATAAATATTTTGGATCAGAAATGACCTCTAATTTAACAAAAAAATTATCTTCTTGACCAATTTGACAAGCTAATTCATGGCCTAAAAATGCCATTCTTATAGCTTCTTCTGCCGTTTGTGAACCTGCTGTATTAGGTAATAACCATAGTTTATTCCAATCTAAGTTATTTAAAAAATTGGCTGTATCATGTTTCAAGTTTGTAGGTAGGCGTCTAATTGCAACTGTAACAATCTCACAGCCACTACTCGTGATACTGTCAATTCCATCTTTTGTTGTCTTATATTTCCCGGTTCCTAACATTAACCGAGATGTAAAAGTTTTATTTCCAATCGTTAATTTGTCAGAATTATTTTCCATATATTATTTAATTTTCAATACTCCCCAGGTAGGACTTGAACCTACGGCCAATCGATTAACAGTCGATTGCTCTACCACTGAGCTACTGAGGATATTATATTCATACCTTTATTGTAACATAGCTTCGTTGAATAGACAAATTTTTTAAATTTTTAGTTTAGTTTTAATCTTTAATAAAGAAAATAATTAATAAAATTAAAATTTTATTAATTATTTTCTTTATTAAAGATTAAAAATCTTAAAACATGTGAATCAAGTTTTAAAGTATTAGAGAAATTATTTATATACTTTGGCATACTTGAAAAGTTTAATTGAATATAGTTGCCTTTAGTTTTATTAAGAATTGAGTAAGCTAAATTATGTTTACCACGTGAAATTACTGAAATATCACATACATTAAATTTTCTTAAATTTTTTGCATAGTTAAATACCCAAGTTTTTAGTTCGCTGTCATTAAATTCTTCTGTTAAAAGAATCATTATTTCATAGTCTCGTTGTACTGCCATACGATAATAATTATATTAAAAGTAAAGTTATAGTAACGATAGGACGAAATGAATGTCAATGTAAATTAAATTAAAATTCTAAGCGTGCTATAAATTATTTTAATAGTAAAAATTGTTATAAATCTTTATACTTCAGTATAATTTAATCATTTTTGATATAATAGTAAAGCGTATCATAACTTACACAAAAAAATTTTATTGGAGAAATTTCGTGAATTGGAATGAAATTCAAAACGTTTTATCAAATGCTGTTTTTGCTATTTTACTTTTTGCAATGGTAATTTATTGGATTAATTTATTATTTTTCAATGAAAAATCATATCTATCTTTACTAGGTCGTTTAAGTACTGGTATGGCTACAGTATTTTTATTTTTTATTCTTTGTTCTCGTTGGGTAGTCGCAGGTTACTTTCCATTAAGTAATTTATATGAGTCTTTACTTTTTTTAACTTGGGTTTTACTAACAGTCTATTTATATATTGAAACTAAAACTAATAGCCGTTTAATTGGTGCTATTGTGGTTCCAATTACTTTGTTAATTAGTGGGTTTGCTAATCTTACACTTTCTCCGGAAATGCAAAAATCAAGTCCATTAGTTCCTGCTTTACAATCAAATTGGTTAATGATGCATGTAAGTATGATGTTATTAAGTTATGGAACTTTAATTATGGGTTCTCTATTATGCATCTTATTTTTAGTTATCTCAGACTATAAAGAAGTTGATTTAAAATCTACTGGAAACTCCTCATCGTTTTTTTACAATGTAATGTTAGATTATGACGAAGCAAAAATAGTACCTTCATCACCTGAAGTTTCTAACTTTGGAAAATTAAAATTATTACAAAGTATAGATAATTGGAGTTATCGAATTATTGGATTAGGTTTTCCATTTTTAACTATTGGGATTATCTCAGGTGGAGTTTGGGCTAACGAAGCTTGGGGTTCTTATTGGAGTTGGGATCCAAAAGAAACATGGGCATTAATAACTTGGTTAGTTTTTGCTACTTATCTTCATGCTCGCATTACCAAAGGATGGGAAGGGAAAAAAACTGCTATTTTGGGAGGTTTAGGCTTTTTCGTAATTTGGATTTGTTATTTAGGAGTAAACTTTTTAGGAAAAGGTTTACATAGTTATGGTTGGCTCTCATAAGAGAAATTTTTAATAGACCAACCTCAATAATTCACTTAAATATAACTGTTAGCTTTTTAAAAGAACTATTATAAATAAATAATTATTTATTCGTAATTTTATTATTATTATTATTTATTTAGCGAGAAATTCGTTTTATAAACTAATTTTAATATGTTGAATTTTTATTTAAAACTCAACATATTTAATCTTCTTATAACTTTCCAATAAAATTAATTTATAAGTTAATTTTATTGGAAAGTTAAAATTATTTAATTCTTCATGCTATTCAGTTTAAAATCTTCGTAATTGATTGAATACTTTGTTATCAATTATGATACATTACTTACATCTTTTAGTGATGTTAATTTTTCTTTTAAATCTTCAACTAATAATTTTAATGTGTCGATATTATCATCTTGAATATTTTGATTAATTTCACTAATTAATGTAGTAATTTCTTGTTTTTTATCATCTGAAAGAGTTTCATTTGAAAGTTCTTTTTCAACTTCAGAGCATAATATTTGTGCTTGATTCTTTAAATCAATACCTTCTCGTTTTATTTTATCAGCAGCCGCATTTTTTTCTGCTTCTTCTAACATAGTTTCAATTTCACTTTCGCTTAGTGTTGAAGCACCTTGAATCGTTACATTTTGTTGAACACCAGTTTCTTTTTCTTTTGCTGTTACTGATAAGATTCCATCTACGTCAATATCAAAAGTAACTTCAATTTGTGGAACTCCTCGATTTCCCTCAGGAATACCATCTAATCGGAAGTTTCCGAGACTTTTGTTTGCTGAAACTAAATCTCTTTCACCTTGCAAGATATGAATTTCAACATTTGTTTGATTATCTACTGCTGTTGAAAACATTTCAGATTTTTTTACCGGAATAGTCGTATTTCGTGCAATGATTTTTGTCATTACACCACCTAATGTCTCAACACCTAATGAAAGTGGCGTTACATCTAGTAATAAAATGTCTTTAATTTCACCAGCTAAAATACCCGCTTGTACGGCTGCTCCAATTGCAACTACTTCATCGGGATTAACTGATTGATTTGGCTTTTTACCAGTTAACGATTCAACTAAATTTTGAATAGCTGGAATACGCGTTGAACCACCAACTAGTACAATTTCATCAATATCCGCTTTATCAAGTCGAGCATCAGTTATTGCTTTTTCAACTGGAATTCGACAACGTTCAATCAACTCATCACATAATTTTTCAAAATCTTCTCTAGTTAACTCTTGATCAATATGTTTTGGTCCTGTTGGGTCAGCTGTAATAAATGGTAAAGCTATCTTTGTTTTTTCTACTGTTGATAGTTCCATTTTTGCTTTTTCAGCTGCTTCTGTTAATCGTTGTAATGCTTGAATATCTGTCGATAAATCAATACCTTCTTTTTCTTTAAAGTTTTTCATTAACCAATTTACCAGTACTTTATCAAAGTCATCACCACCTAGTTTTGTATCTCCAGCTGTTGATAAAACTTCAAAAATACCATCACCAACTTCTAAAATTGAAACATCAAATGTACCACCACCTAGATCAAAAACAAGAATTGTTTCATTTTGCTTTTTATCTAATCCATATGCTAATGATGCAGCTGTTGGTTCATTAAGAATTCTTAAAACTTCAACACCAGCAATTTTACCTGCATCCATTGTTGCTTGACGCTGAGAATCATTAAAGTAAGCTGGTACAGTAATAACTGCTTGTTTAACATCTTGTTTTAAATAGTCAGATGCGTCATTAATTAATTTTCTTAAAACTTGTGCAGAAACTTCTTCAGGACTAAATTCTTTTCCTAATGCAGGACATTTAATCTTAATATTATCATTCGAATCACTTGTAATTGTATACGGTAATTGTTTTGCTTCTGCTGAAATTTCACTTTCTTTTGAACCAATAAACCGTTTAACAGAGAAAAATGTATTTTCAGGATTAATTACAGCTTGTCTTTTTGCAATTTGACCAACTAATAATTCTTGTTTTTTCGTATATGCTACAATTGAAGGTGTTGTTCGTAAACCTTCACTGTTTATAATAACACTTGGTTGTCCACCTTCAATTGCCGCTACAACTGAATTTGTTGTACCTAAATCAATACCAACAACTTTTGACATAGTTTTTTCTCCTAAAAATTATTTAAATATATATTCTATTTATAAATTATAAATGTTTTGACCTAATTTATTAAGAGGGATATCCGTATTAATTATAAATTTAAAATAAAAGTGTATATATACTTTATATAGACAAAAGAATGACTATAATTTTAAACTATCTTTATAATTTATTAATTTTAATTAATTTATTAAATTCTAATTTTCAATCAATGTCGCGTTAATTAAACATAATAAAAATATTGGGAGAACTATCGTGAGCATAGGTTTGTTAGGCAATAAAATTGGTATGACACAAATTTTTGATGAATCAGGTAATATTATTCCTGTGACAATTATAAAAGTTGGGCCATGTATTATTACACAAATTAAAACAAAAGTAAAAGATGGTTATGATGCTATTCAAGTTGGATATAGCAATACTTCAAATAAATCATTAACTCAATCAGAATTAGGTCATTTACACAAATCAAATATTCAACCATTAAAATATTTAAAAGAATTTCGAATTAATAATGTAACTGAATTTGAAGTTGGCCAAGTTTTAAACGTAGATTTACTTTCAATAGATCAACTAGTAAATATCAAAGGTAAAACTGTTGGTAAAGGTTTCTCTGGGTTACAAAAACGTTGGAATTTCACCCGTGGTCCAATGACACATGGTTCGAAAAACCATCGAGCACCTGGTTCTATTGGTATGGGTACAACACCCGGGCGTGTTTTACCAGGTAAAAAAATGCCTGGTCAATTAGGTAATAAGATTTCAACAATTAAAAAACTTAAAGTTATTCAATTAAGTTCGGAAGAAAATATTTTAATTATTAAAGGATCGGTTCCTGGAAAACCTGGAAATTTATTAAGTATTACTCCTTCTAATTAAAAAAATTATATTAGTAAAATTAAGTATGACTGTTCAAAAATTTATAAAATATACTCCAGTAGATATAAATGGAAAACCATTAAACTCTACACATGAATTAACATTAAATATTCTTGAGAAATCAGGTAATTACTTATTACATAAAGATCTCCTAAGACATTTAAGTTCTAAAAGACAAGGTACAGCGGCAACAAAAACTCGAAGTGAAGTTCGCGGTGGTGGTAGAAAACCATGGCAACAAAAAGGAACTGGACGTGCTCGAGCTGGTTCAAATCGATCACCATTATGGAAAGGTGGTGGTGTAATTTTTGGTCCTAAACCGAAAACAGTTTCTTTAAAGTTAAATAAAAAAGAACGTCAATTAGCTTTGCAAACATTATTATATAACAAAAAAAATAATGTTATAATCATTGAAGATTTAGAGAACACACTTATAGAATCTAAAACGAAAAGCTTTATAAGAATGTGTGAAAATTGTAATATTGATTCAAATCAAAAGGTTTTATTAATTGTTTCAAAAAAAACACAATCATTAAAATTAGCAACTCAAAATCTTAAAAATGTTGAATTAATTTTAGCCTCAAATTTAAATACTTTTAGCTTATTAAAAGCAAAGCAAATTATACTAAGCTCATTGTCAATAAATGATATAAAGGAAACTTATTGTGATTAATTCTTCAAATATTAGTAATGCAAATATTATTAAATATCCTCTTATAACTGATAAAGCAACAAGACTTTTAGAAAACAATCAATATAGTTTTATTGTTGACCGAAATTCAGATAAAATTACAATTAAAAATACAATTGAATCTTTATTTGATGTAAAAGTCATAAAAGTTAATAGTTGCCGTCTTCCTCGTAAGAAAAAACGTGTAGGTAAATATATTGGATGGAAACCACAATATAAAAAAGCAATTGTAAGTTTAGCCGAAGGTGATGTAATAGACTTATTTACTGAAAATTAATAAATAAAAAAAAAAGTTTATGAGTATCCGTCTTTATAAATCATATACGCCCGGGACACGACATCGTGCCCTTTCAGCTTTTACTGAAATTACAAAAGCTACACCAGAAAAAAGTTTAATTAGAAAAAACCACCGAAATAAAGGACGTAATAATCGTGGTGTTATTACAATCCGTCATCGTGGTGGTGGACATAAACGACGTTATCGTTTAATTGACTTTAAACGTAACAAATATGAAATCAATGGAACTGTTACAACAATTGAATATGACCCAAATCGAAATGCACGAATAGCATTAATTTGTTATAGTGATGGCGAAAAACGTTATATTTTACATCCGAAAGGTTTAAAAATCAATGATACAATCTTATCAGGATCTAATTCACCATTAAATATTGGAAATACATTACCTTTAAGTGAAATTCCTTTAGGTACATCAATTCATAATATTGAACTTATTCCAAATAGAGGTGGTCAGCTTGTTCGTGCGGCCGGTACATCTGCAAAAATTTTAGCAAAAGAAGGTAATTACATTACGTTACGTTTACCATCAAAAGAAATTCGATTAATTCGAAAAGAATGTTTTGCAACAATTGGTGAAGTAAGTAATAATGATGTATTTTTAGTTCAAAGTGGTAAAGCTGGTAGAACTCGTTGGCTTGGAAAACGTCCAACCGTTCGTGGATCTGTTATGAATCCATGTGACCATCCACATGGTGGTGGTGAAGGAAGAGCGCCAATTGGACGTGCACGACCATTAACACCATGGGGAAAACCTGCATTAGGTATGAAAACCCGAAAGAAAAAGAACTTAAGTGACGAATATATCCTTAGACGACGTGTATAACATAATTATTTAAGATATTAACAAAAAGATTTAAAAAATGGCAAGATCATTAAAAAAAAGTCCGTTTGTTGCTTATCATTTGTTAAAAAAAATTGATAAGATGAATAAAGCAAATAAAAAGGATACAATTACTACTTGGTCAAGATCTTCAACAATCCTACCAACTATGATTGGGTTTACAATTGCAGTTTATAATGGAAAACAACATGTACCGATTTTTATTTCAGACCAATTAGTGGGACATAAATTAGGCGAGTTTGTTTCAACAAGAAATTTCAAAACTCATATTAAAACTGATAGAAAAGCAGCACGTTAATTATTTAAAAACTAATGAATTTGAATATATTCCGTTATGTAACACAATTAATTGAAGATCCAGTGACTCTCAGAACCGTTCACGAACGTCAATGTAAATGTACGGAAGAATCTTCTATTTATCACAAACAGAAAGATCGAAAAAGAGAAAATAAAAAAGATGTCTATCAACAAAATGAAAACGTTGTAAGCGACTGGATAGAATTATCTTCTAACAAAAAAAGTTTTACGAATTTAGAGTATATTGAAATTAATGAAAAATTGAAACTACCGTATGAAGGTAGACAATTATTTACTCGATGGACACATTCATATCCTAATTTAAATGAAGTTAAATCAAAAACTTTTTACATAAAATATGATAATGAATTATCATTAATTACTAAAATCATGTTAAATAATTTTCAAAATAAATATTTTTACCATGTAATTGATGATATTATGTACTCTTTAAAATCAAAACCTACTGAACGAGATAATCTATTGGCTATTATTTATTCACCTATCCTTTATTTACAAAATAATTTTTCTATTGATTTTTTTGATATATGGATTGATGAAATTTATATTAACCAAGAATCAAAAGTTAATAAATTTTTAGCTGAAAATAATTCGAACTTTGAACCATTTAGTTATATAACTATTAAACTGTTGTATACAACAAAACTTCCTGTTAAAAAACCTGAACCTTTGTGGTAACTCTTAGATTATACTAAAAAAAAGTTACTTTTTATAAACTAAAAATACATGTATTAATTAATTTACTATGGCCAATTCGCAATCAGTAAAAGCAGTAGCAAAATATATACGGATGTCTCCACACAAAATTCGACGAGTAATCGATCAAATTCGGGGTCGTTCATATCAAGAAGCATTAATGATTTTAGAATTTTTACCTTATGACGCTGGTGGGCCGATTTGGCAAGTAGTTCATTCGGCAGCAGCAAATGCTAAACATAACTATGGCTTAGATAAAAAAAAGTTAATCATTGAGCAAATTTTTGCAGATGAAGGACCAAAATTAAAAAGAATTCGTCCACGTGCGCAAGGACGAGCATTTAAAATTTTAAAACCAACTTGCCATATCACAGTTGTGATGAAAGAAAAGAATTAAATTATAAATTTATGAGTTTAAATTAAAAGAATTCGTATATGGGTCAAAAAACACATCCTCTAGGGTTTCGATTAGGTATTGTACAAGAACATCAGTCTGTGTGGTATGCTAATTTTAATCAGTATGCTAGCATTTTAGAAGAAGATGATAAAATCCGAACTTATATAAATACAATTTCGAGAGCTAACTCTATTTCAAAAGTTAAGATTTATCGAAATACATTGCAAGATCAAGTTCAATTAATCATAGAAACTGGAAAACCAGGAGTATTAGTTGGTGAATCAGGTAATGGATTAAAAAGTTTATTAAAAAGTCTTAAAAAATTATTACCAGCAGGACGACAATTAATAGTTAAAGTTTCTGAAATTGAATTTGCTGATCGCGAAGCAAAACTATTAGCTGATTTAGTTGCTACACAATTAGAAAAACGTGTCGCATTTAGAAAAGCTACTCGAACTGTACTACAATTAGCCCAAAAACAAAATGTAAATGGTATTAAAATTCAAGTTTCCGGTCGTTTAAATGGTGCAGAAATGGCCAGAACTGAATGGATTCGAGAAGGAAGAGTACCTTTACAAACGTTACGTGCTGATATTGATTATGCAACAACAGAAGCCAATACAATTTATGGCGTTTTAGGAATTAAAATTTGGCTTTTTAAAAGCGAAATTCTATCTAAATAAATAAGAGTCATTAAAACAATTTATATTTTTATTACATTAATTTGTTATGTTAAGTCCAAAAAGAACAAAATATAGAAAGTGTCACCGCGGACGTATGCGAGGAAAAGCGACACGTGGTAATAAAATTTGCTTTGGAAGTTTTGGTTTACAAGCTTTAGAACCAACTTGGATTACTTCACGTCAAATTGAGGCATCTCGACGAACAATTACACGTTATACTAAACGTGGAGCAAAATTGTGGATTCGTATTTTCCCAGATAAAAGTGTTACTGCTAGAGCTGCTGAATCACGAATGGGAGCAGGTAAAGGTGCGGTAGATTATTGGGTAGCTGTAGTGAAACCAGGAACAATTATCTTTGAAATTAGTTCAGTTCCAGAAGAAGTTGCAAAAGCTGCGTTAAGTTTAGCTTCTTACAAATTACCTTTAAAAACAAAATTTATTAGTAAAGATAATATTAAATAAGCTATGAGTTTACCTCAATTTACTGACATTCTTTCACTTTCAAATGTAGAAATCTCAGAAGCGATTATTGAAACCGAAAATAAATTGTTTAATTTACGGTTCAAAAAAGCAACACGACAAAATTTAAAATCACACGAAATAAAATATACAAAACGTCATTTAGCTCAATTAAAAACTCTTTTAACATTACGATTAGAAAACGTAGAGCAAACCGATGAAATTAATAAATAATTTGTAATTTAAGGAGTTAAAAAATGCCAGTTAAGCAACAAGTTGGTATTGTAATTAGTAATAAAATGCAAAAGACAATTGTAGTTAAAGTTGAAAATAGATATCCTCATCCGATCTATGCTAAAACATTAATTAAAACTAAGAAATACCTAGCTCACGATGAATTAGAAAAATGTACTATTGGAGATAAGGTATTAGTTCAAGAATGTCGACCATTAAGTAAAAGAAAACGTTGGAACTTAGTTGAAATTCTTTCAAAATCATCGTTAATCAGTTAAATAGTATTTTATGATTTATCCTCAAACAATTTTAACCGTAGCTGATAATACAGGTGCGAAAAAGGTCATGTGTATTCGAATATTAGGTGGAAATAAGAAATATGCTGAAATTGGTGACACTATTATTGCTGTTGTTAAAGAAGCAATTCCAAATATGCCAATTAAACGTTCTGATGTAGTTAAAGCAATTATTGTAAGAACTAAAAAAACTATCCGCCGACAAGATGGAATGTATATTAGATTCGATGATAATGCTGCAGTAATTGTTAATGCGGATAATAATCCACGTGGAACAAGAGTCTTTGGTCCAGTCGCTCGAGAAATTCGGGATAAAAATATGTCAAAAATTGTCTCATTAGCTCCGGAGGTTTTATAAATGTTAAAGAAACAAAAACTTCATGTAAAAGTCGGTGATCAAGTAACTATTATCTCTGGTTTTCATAAAAATGAAACAGGAGAAGTTATTAAAGTAGATCTAAAGTCTGGAAAAGTCATTGTACAGGGAATTAATTTAAAATTTAAACATGTAAAACCAACTACAGAGAATGAAATAGGTGAGATCAAGCAATTTGAAGCTCCCATTCATCATTCAAATGTAAAAATAAATTAAAAATAAATCTCGTAATATGCTAAATCAACATTCATTAGAAGAAATTGGTGATATTCACAATTTACTTGAAGATATAAAAAAAGAATATAAAGACGGTATTAAACCGATTTTAATAAAAAATAGTCCCTCTCGGTTTAAAAATCCTCATACAGTTCCAAAGTTAAAAAAAATTATAATTAATCGAGGTCTTGGGTTAGCAGCATCAAATACAAGTATTTTAAAAAAGAATATTGAAGAATTTGAAAACATTGCTGGACAAAAACCTATTATTACACGATCGAAAAAAGCAATTGCAGGATTTAAAATTCGTGAAGATATGGAATTAGGTTTGAGTGTTACATTAAGAGGCGAAAAAATGTATGCATTTTTAACAAAATTATTATTCTTTACATTTGCGCAAATTCGTGATTTTCGTGGTTTATCATTAAGAAGTTTTGATAAAGCTGGAAATTATACATTTGGTTTAAAAGAACAGTTAATTTTTCCTGAAATAAATTATGATGATGTAGATCAAACTCAAGGATTTACAATTAATATTATTTTAGAACACTCTTCTCCAAAATACCAATCTAAATCAATGGATAAAATCTTAAATGGAATGATACTTTTCAAGTTTTTAAGATTTCCATTAAATGATTGTGGGTATTATGACAAATATTCTTCATTCTCAGAAGTAAGTCAAATTTGGGATAAAAAGAAACATTTAAAACGAAAACGTTGGTCACAAGAATAAATAAAATATATTTGATAAAAATAACATTATGGTAACAGATACTATTTCAGATATGTTAACAAGAATCCGCAATGCTAATATGGTAAAACATCAAATTGTTCAGATTCCTGTTACAAAAATGTCATTAGCTATTGCAATTATTTTAAAAGAGGAAGGATTTATTATCGATTTTGAAAATTATGAAGAAGATAATAGACCGTACTTATTACTTTCATTAAAATATACGGGAAAATCTCGAAAATCTGTAATTAGTGAAATTAAACGAGTAAGTAAACCGGGTTTACGTGTTTATGCAAACTCGAAAGAATTACCAAGAGTTTTAAATAATTTAGGAGTTGCAATTATTTCTACATCAAAAGGGGTAATGACAAATCTAAAAGCAAGAGAACTTGGTATTGGTGGTGAAGTGTTATGTTATATTTGGTAAATAAGGAGTTTTAAAAATGTCACGTATAGGAAAATTACCAATTACTATCCCTGCTAATGTTGATGTAAATTGGAACGGTTCAGAAATTGTTGTAAAAGGAAAATTTGGAACTTTACAAACAATAATTCCTGACACGATCAATATTCAACAAGATGAAAATACATTAAAAGTTGGTGTAAAAAATGAAATTCGAAGTCTTCGTTCATTACATGGATTATATCGAACATTAATAAACAATATGATTGTTGGAGTTTCTGAGCAATTTGAGTTAACTTTAATTTTAAAAGGTGTAGGTTATAGAGCTGCAGTTCAAGGTAAAGAAATTATTCTAAATTTAGGTTACAGTCATCCTGTTACAATTGATATTCCCGAGACAGTTTCTATTGAAGTTATTAAGAATACCACAATAAATCTAAAGTCATGCGATAAAGAATTATTAGGTTCATTTGCTTCAAATATACGAGCTTGGCGAAGACCAGAACCTTATAAAGGTAAAGGTATTCTTTATAAAGATGAACAAATTCTTCGTAAAGCTGGAAAAGCTGGAAAATAAATTAGATATTTAAATCACTTGTCTAAATTTGGACCAGTAAATTTTTCTACTTTTTTATTAAATTCTAACAATTTCACATTAAAATAAACAACATTATGAGACTTTCTAGACGAACTTTGTTAAAATTAAAAAACAAAAACAAAAAATTAAAACCTAATAAATATAGAAGATGTAAACGTGAGGCATTGCGTGGGACAGTAAAAGGAACATTAGAACGCCCACGTTTATCTGTTTATCGTTCAAATGAAAATATTTATGCCCAAATTATTGATGACACAACTTCAAAAACTTTATTAACTTGTTCAACGTTAGACCGTTCAATTAGACTTACTTTAGTAACTGGTCGCACTTGTGATGCGTCTAGACTTATAGGAGAAAAGTTAGCTGAATTAAGTTTAAAAAAAAATATTACAAAAATTGTTTTTGATCGTGGTCCTTATCTATATCATGGTCGTATAAAAGCTTTAGCAGATGGAGCAAGAGCAGGTGGATTAAAATTTTAATTTCAAAATTTCTAAACAATATAGGTAAATTAATGTTATGAGTACTGATTCAAAAAAAAATAAGTCTAGTAAAAGAAATGTACGTAAACCAAAATTTGTAGAACGATTAATAAAAATTAGTCGAGTTTCAAAAGTAACAAAAGGTGGTAAGAAATTAAGTTTTCGTGCTATCGTTGTAATCGGTGATGAAAATGGTACAGTTGGTATTGGTGTTGCAAAAGCCGATGATGTTGTTAATGCTTTTAAAAAAGCAAAAGCAGATGGTCATAAAAATTTAATTGAATTACCAATTACAAAATCTTTAAGTATTCCACATAATGTAGTGGGACATTTTGGAGCATGTAAAGTAATTATGCGACCTTCAATTGAAGGTTCAGGAGTAATTGCAGGTGGAGCAGTTCGTATTGTATTAGAAGTTGCTGGTGTCAAAAATGTAATTGCAAAACAATTAGGATCAAATAATTTATTAAATAATGCAAGAGCATCGATTTGCGCTTTAAAGAATTTAACAACTAAATCAGAAGTTGCAAAAATTCGTAACTTGAATTTTAAATAATTTATAAAATCTAAAAAAAAGAAACTGTGAGATTTAAACTTAGTCCGAAACTTATAAAACTTTTATTACCTCGTGTTCTTATTACTTCTATAATACTTTTATTTATTCGAAGTGGTACATTTCTTCCAATTCCGGGAATTAATCATAGTGATTTAGAATTTGCGCTTCAACAAAACTTAGTTACAAAAAACTTGATACGCACATTTTTAGGTAATAATGTTTTTATTATTGGGTTATTTACTTTAAATATTTTCCCAGCCATAAATGCAACTATTATTCTTCAATTCCTTGTTGGATTTTCACCAAAATTATCTAAACTACAAAAAGAAGGTGATTTTCAAGGCCGTCGTGAAATTAGTCGTTTAACACGTAATATTACAGTGATTTTAGCAATTGTTCAAAGTCTTGGAATTACGTTATACCTTCGACCAATCTTATTTAATTGGAATATTCTTTTAGCTAGTGAGATTGTTATTTGGTTAACCGCAGGAGCTATGATTGTATTATGGTTAAGTGAAGTAATTACTGAGCATGGGTTAGGAAATGGTACTTCCGTCCTTATTTATGCAAATATTGTTTCAAATTTACCAAATATTTTTCATAAAATTATTGAAGAAAATAATGAAAATCCTATTGTTCTTTCTAGTTTATCAACAGTTACACTTAGTGTCTTAATCTTAGCGGCACTATATGCTATTGTCTTGTTACAGAATAGTATCTTACAAATTTCGTTAATTTCAGCAAAACGTTTAAGTAGAACGTCAGTTCAATATGATGATGAAAGTGATTACACAAGTTATCTTCCATTACGGTTTAACCAAGCTGGTGTAATGCCAATTATTTTGACAACGAGTTTTTTAGTCATTCCAAATTATCTTATCAATTTAGGGATATTTCAATGGTTAAGTTTTCTTACCGATTTCAAATGGCTTTATTGGGTCGGTTATTTTGTTTTGATTTTAGCCTTTAGTTCGTTTTATTCCTCAATTGTTTTGAATCCGAAAGATATTTCAGATCAGCTTCAAAAATCAACTGTTAAAATTCCAGGTGTTAGACCAGGAGTTCAAACAATATTTTATTTAAAACAAGAAATTAAAAGAATTACATTAATTGGTGCAACTTTACTTGCATTTATCACTATTGTCCCTAATTTTATTGAATCAACGTTAAATATTACTAGTCTAAATGGCTTGAGTACAACGTCTGTTTTAATTTTGGGAGGTGTAGTATTAGATTTAAAACGCGAGATTAGTAACATTTACTATTCAGAGGTTTATACGAGTATGTATCGATAAACTAAAAATTATTATTTAAAAATTAAAAAATGAAAGTTCGTCCATCAGTAAAAAAAATGTGTGACAAATGTCGAGTAATTAAACGACATGGTAAAATTATGGTAATTTGTACGAATCCAAAACACAAACAACGTCAAGGGTAATATTATAAAGGAGTTTCTAAAATGGTAAGATTAGTTGGTGTGGATTTACCACGAAATAAAAAAATTGCGTATGCATTAACTTATATTCATGGTATTGGTCTTACGTCTGCAAGAAAAATTATTGAAGTTGCAGATATTGATTCAGATACCCGAGTTTATGATTTAACAACAGAGCAAGGCGTTGCGTTACGTCAAACTTTAGAAAATACTGGTTTAAAATTCGAAGGTGATTTAAGAAGATTTAATGGTTTAAATATCAAACGATTAAATGAGATAAACTGTTATAGAGGAAAACGACATAGAAATAGTTTACCTACGCGAGGTCAACGAACGCGAACAAATGCCCGTAACCGACGTGGATCGAAAAAAACTGTTACAGGTAAGAAAAAATAATTTTATATTAGTATTAGATTTATTTTAAATTTTCATATGGCACAAATAAGTAGAAAATCAACAATTAGAAAAGATAAAAGTAGTTTAAGAAACGGTGTTGTTCATATTCAGTCAACGTTTAATAATACAATTATAACGATTACAAATATAAACGGTGACACAGTTTCATGGGCCTCAGCTGGAAGTTCAGGATTTAAAGGAGCACGAAAAAGTACACCTTTTGCTGCCCAAACAGCTGCAGAAAAAGCAGCTCTTGAAGCATCAAATATTGGCATAAAAAGTGTTGATATTTTAGTTAAAGGACAAGGATCAGGTCGTGAAACTGCAATTCGAGCTATTGAAGGAGCAGGATTAGAAATAACATCGATTCAAGATATTACATCTGTTCCACATAATGGATGTCGACCTCCTAAACGTCGACGTGTTTAGAGTTTAGTTTTAAAAAATCAAATGATAAATAACATTTCAATAAAATGCCTTAAATCTGACAAGATCGAATCGGGGGCTTGTCATGGACAATTTTTAATAAATTCTTTAAGATCTGGTCAAGGAATCACTATTGGAAATCAATTACGACGGGTGCTTTTAAATGATTTAGGTGGAATGGCTATTACTGCCATTCGAATAGCAGGAGTAAGTCATGAATTTTCAACTATTCCAGGTGTTCGTGAAGATATCCTTGAAATTTTATTAAATTTAAAAGGAGTTGTCTTACGCAGTAATACTCAATCACCTCAATTTGGCCGTTTAAAAATTCAAGGGCCAATAGTAGTTACAGCTGATTTAATTCAATTACCATCAAATTTGGAGCTCGTAAATCCAAATCATTATCTTATGACAATTTCAACAGCTAACGTAATTGAAATTGAATTTAAATTTGAATATGGTATGGGCTATAAATTAGCATCTCAAACATTTTTAGAAGAAGATGAAAATTATCTGCAACTTGATACGATTTTTATGCCTGTTCAAAAAGTTGATTTTAAGATAGAAAATGTTTATGATAATGCAAATAATATAACAGAACGGTTATTTTTAGATATTTGGACAAATGGTAGTATTTCACCAAATGAAGCACTTAAATCAGCAGCGCAAGTTACTATTGATTTATTTAGTTTATTAGTTGAAGAGAAACAGACAACTAAAATTAATAAATTAAAACCTGAAATTCAATCTATAAGTATAGAACCTTATACTAATATAGCAATCGAAGAATTACAATTATCAGTTCGAGCATATAATTGTTTGAAAAAAGCTCAAATAAATACAGTTGGAGACTTATTACAGTATTCACCTGAGAAACTTCAAGAACTGAAAAACTTTGGTCGAAAGTCATCAATAGAAGTCTTTTCGACATTAAAAAATAAATTAGGTATTATCTTAAAATAATGCTTATATAAGCTTATTTTTAGTTATTAAAAAAAAATTATGAACTCACTAAATAAAACATTCTTACCAACTAAAAATTACAAGAACCGTAATTGGTATCTTATTGATTGTAATGGACAAACCTTAGGTCGTTTAGCAACGATACTTACAGGTTTACTTAAAGGTACAAACAAATCACAATACCATCCATCTGTAGATACAGGAGATTATGTTGTTTTAATTAACGCCGATTCCATTGTTTTAAACCAAACTGCGAAACATTATCTTGTTTCTCATCCTGGTCGCCCAGGTCATTCATTAAAAATTCGAAATGTCATAGATTCTCTGCCACAATTAGCAATTGAACGAGCAGTTAAAAGAATGTTATCACAAACAGAAGCAAAAAAATTAATGAGAAGACTAAAAATTTATAATGATGAAAATCATCTTCATCAAGCACAAAATCCTATAAAAATTGATGTCCTGAATTTATATTCAAGTCTTCAAATAAGTCAATAAAATAATACGAAATACCTATGACAAAGCTAATTTTTCAAAAAACTGATATTGGACTTGGGAAACGAAAACAAGCTGTTGCAAGAGTTTTCTTAGTTCCAGGTAAAGGAAACGTTACAATTAATAAAGGTTCTGGAAATAAATATTTACAATATAATGATACATATTTAACGACTATTGCGGCTCCATTAAAAGCTGTTAAACTTGATAGTCAATTTGATATTATTGCATTTGTAAAAGGTGGTGGTCTTACGGGACAAGCTGACGCAATTCAATTAGGCGTTGCAAGACAACTATGTAAAATGAACGAACAACATAGAATAAGTTTAAAACCACATGGTTTTTTAACTCGTGATTCACGAATTAAAGAACGTAAAAAATATGGTTTACGAAAAGCAAGAAAAGCTCCTCAATACTCTAAACGTTAAAATTTTATTAGAAAAATATTATGCCGAAAACGAATTTACATCCCACATGGTTTACAAATACACCTATTTTATGTGATGGAAAACCTTTAGGTTTAATTGGTTCAACAAAACCCGAACTTCAAGTTGATATATGGTTAGCAAATCATCCATTTTATACAAAAAATCAAGTTATGATTGATAGTGAAGGGCGAGTTGAAAGATTCATGAAAAAATATGGTTTAAATTCAACTGATCAATAACATATTTAAAAATACTTTAAAACTTTTATGCCAACAATACAGCAATTAGTTCGTTCAAGACGTATCAACATTAAAAAGAAAACAAAATCACCTGCTCTTGTAAGTTGTCCACAAAGACGCGGAGTTTGTACACGAGTTTATACAACGACACCGAAAAAACCAAATTCGGCTATTCGAAAAGTTGCTCGAGTTCGGTTAACTTCTGGCTTTGAAGTAACAGCGTATATTCCTGGTATTGGACATAATTTACAAGAACATTCAGTTGTTTTAATTCGAGGTGGCCGAGTAAAAGATTTACCAGGTGTACGATACCACATCGTCAGAGGTGCATTAGATACAGGTGGTGTTAAAGATAGACGACAAGGTCGTTCTAAATATGGTGTCAAAAAGCCAAAAGCTTAATAAATAATAACTTATTAAATGAAATAAAAATATTTTATGTCACGTAGAAATATTTCAAAAAAACGTTTTCCAGAAACTGATTCAATCTATAATAGCTATTTAGTCAGTTTGCTTATTACACGAATTTTAAAATCAGGAAAGAAAACAATTGCAAAAAAAATTGTATACGACGCATTTGAAATTATTAAAAATAAAACAAATGAAGATCCGTTAAAAATATTTGAAAGTGCAATTCAAAAAGCTAGTCCTGTTGTTGAAGTTAAAGCAAGAAGAATTGGTGGGTCTACTTATCAAGTACCTATTGAAGTTAGTCGATTTAGAGCAACAAATTTATCGTTAAGATGGATTATTCAATACTCTAAACAAAGAGTTGGAAGAAGCATGTCTATCAAATTAGCAAATGAAATTATTGACACTGCAAACGAAATTGGTAATACTATTAAGAAAAAAGAAGAAACTCATAAAATGGCTGAAGCAAATAAAGCTTTTGCGCATTTTAGATACTAATTTCACTTAAAACTTAAGAACGATCTCGCTACAAGCTAAAAATTTAATTGTAATTTTTTAAAACTTAAAGGAACTCTATAATGGCACGTGAAAAATTTGAACGTACAAAACCGCATGTTAATATCGGAACAATTGGTCATGTTGATCATGGTAAAACAACATTAACTGCAGCAATCACAGCTACTTTATCATTAGAAGGTACTTCAGTAATGAAGGCTTATGCTGATATTGATGGAGCACCAGAAGAACGTGCTCGTGGTATTACTATTAACACAGCACATGTAGAGTATGAAACAGTAAATCGTCATTATGCACATGTAGATTGTCCAGGACATGCTGATTATGTTAAAAACATGATTACAGGTGCAGCGCAAATGGATGGTGCTATTTTAGTTGTTTCAGCAGCTGATGGACCAATGCCACAAACACGTGAGCATATTTTATTATCGAAGCAAGTAGGTGTTCCTGATATCGTTGTATTTTTAAACAAACAAGATCAAGTTGATGATGATGAATTATTAGAATTAGTTGAATTAGAAGTTCGTGAGTTATTATCTGCTTATGATTTCCCAGGTGATGATATTCCAATTTGTCCAGGTTCAGCATTACAAGCAATTGAAGCTATTTCATCAAATCCAGATCTAAAACGTGGTGACAATCCATGGGTTGATAAAATCTTTGCATTAATGGATGCTGTTGATGAATATATTCCAACACCTGAACGTGATACAGAAAAAACTTTCTTAATGGCAATTGAAGATGTATTTTCAATTACTGGACGTGGAACTGTTGCAACAGGTCGTATCGAAAGAGGAATTGTAAAAGTAGGTGAAAGTGTTGAGATTGTTGGAGTAGGCGACACACAAACAACAACTATTACTGGAATTGAAATGTTCCAAAAAACTTTAGACGAAGGTTTTGCGGGAGATAATTGTGGTATTTTATTACGTGGTGTTACTCGTGAAGATATTGAACGTGGTATGGTATTAGCTCAACCAGGGACAATTACTCCACATACAGTATTTGAATCAGAAGTATATGTTTTAACAAATGATGAAGGTGGTCGTACAACACCATTCTTTACAGGTTATAGACCACAATTTTATGTTCGAACAACTGATGTAACAGGTGCAATTACAGCTTTTACAGCAGATGATGGATCAGCTGTTGAAATGGTACTACCAGGTGATCGAATTAAAATGACAGCTGAATTAATTTATCCTGTTGCAATTGAAGATGGTATGAGATTTGCAATTCGTGAAGGTGGTCGAACTATTGGAGCAGGTGTAGTTTCTAAAATTGTTAAATAATTAAAAATTTTTATGAAAAACAAATCGAATGAAAAAATTCGTATCAGATTAGAATCTTTTAATCATGAACTTTTAGTTTCTTCGTGTGGAAAAATAATGCAAACTTTAAGCTCAACTTCATTAGATTCAATTGGAATGGTAACATTACCTACTTCAAAAAGAATTTATTGTGTCTTACGGTCACCACATGTTGATAAAGATTCACGAGAACACTTTGAGATTCGAACTCATAAACGAATATTAGAAATTTATTACGATCCGGAAGTATCTATCGTAGATTTATTATCGAATATGGAACTAGATTCTGGAGTATTTTGCTCTATCTCTTTACCTTAGTTGAATTTCACATAAATTCTTTTGAATTAAATAATAATAATTATTTAAAAAAGTTTTATTGATTTTACGGCTAATTGATATTGAAGATATATTATTAAATCAATAATATATCTTCAATATTTATTGAAACATAAACTTTTATAAATAAACATAATAAAAAATAACATTACTTTTTTAATTAATTTTTTTTTATAATTCGATAGATGTTATAAATGAAAATGATTTTTTAATAATTCTAAAAGAATTATTAAAAAATAATTAAATGATATCGGCTTTTTTTAATAAATTAAAAACAGTTTTCGTAGGTTTTACTCCATACTTTAACCATTTTTCAATTTTAGTAACATCAAAATGACATTTTTTCGATATAGGATTGTAATAACCTACTTCTTCTACTGGTCGCCCATCTCGGCGAGAACTGTTTTCCATAACAACTAATCGATATGATGGGGCACCTTTTCTTCCAATTCTTTTTAATCTTAATTTTAACATAATAATAACTAGATAATATATAATAATTTACTTTATTATCGTCGAGAGTAATACTCAATTACAAGTAATTCTTTAAGTTGTAGTTGAACATCATCACGATCACAATAATCTAAAACAGTTGCTTCTAATTTGGAATCATCAAATTGCAAGTTAGCTGGTATTCCATTTCGTTGATTTACTTTGATGTTATTATTAACCAAATTTTTTGAAGTGCTTTTTTCTTTCACACTAATAACATCATTTAATCGACATTGGAAACTTGGAATACCAATTACTTTTTTATTTACTGTAATATGACCGTGATTTACTAACTGACGAGCTTGAGCAATACTTTTTGCAAACCCTAACGTAAAACAAAGTGTATCTAATCTCATTTCTAATAATTGAAGTAAGATTAAGCCAGTAACACCTTTTCTTCTACGCGCTTCTTTAACATATCTAAATAGTTGATTTTCGGTTAATCCGTAATTAAACTTTAGTTTCTGTTTTTCAGCTAAACGAATTCCGTATTCCGTTGATTTCTGGTTTTTATTATCAGAACTGTTAGATTTTCCAGGAGGTTGTTCTTTTCTTGATGTTTTCGTTGTTAAACCTGGTAGTATAACTTTTTTACCTAAACGTCTAAGAATTCTTAATTTTGGACCCCGATAACGTGACATAAATTAATTTTAATTATAAATAATCTTTTGTAAATACTCAAACATTTCAGAATCAATAAGGGCGAATGACCGGACTTGAACCGGCGAATGGCGGAATCACAACCCGCTGCCTTAACCACTTGGCTACACCCGCCATATTGTCTTGACTAATAGTCTATCAGTTTTTAGTATTAGATGTCTAGTGAACTAAATAAAAATTTTATGACACAAATTAAAACCTTTTTTCTTAATAACGAAAAATATGCTATTAATCATAATATTAGCTTATATGATCTTGTAACATATTTTAATTATAATGAAAGTCTTTTAGTATTGGAATATAATCAAATAATCTTTGATAAGACTAATTGGAAAAGTACTTTTATTAAAAATTTGGATGAAATTGAAATTGTCACTATTGTTGGCGGAGGATAGTTATATAATTTTTATAAGATTATTACTCAATAAATTTAATTAGTAAGAGCAGATCTTGTATCTACAAAAAAGATCTCTTCTTTAATCAAGTTAATTAAATATTTTTAACTATGAAATTCTTAAAACTGAATGCTTTAGTGTTAAAAATATTTTCTAATTAGCTTTTGTGAATACTAAACCATTTGTTTCACCGTATCTTTCCATAAATCTTATGAATCTATCCCATGCTTCAGAACTTTTTACAATGTAAATAGATTCAATTGCTTCAGGTTTTCCATTAATAAATTTTGCATTTACATCTCTTGTTTCTAATATACCTTCTTCATCAATTAGATACATTCCAGTAATTTCACCTTCTTTAGTTGTACGTTTATCCAAAATATTTGGATTTTTAAATACAAACGTTGCTGTTCCAGTACTTCCATCTCGTGATCTTGTTAAGCGAACGTCTGGTAAAACTTTTTCATTTAAACCTCGTATGAATTGGATTTTAGCTTCCATATTTTTACCTTCTGGCAATATCAATAATTTATTATAATTAGTTTTAATATTTACTATATAAGTTATTTAATGTAAAACTAACCTCTTTTTAAACTGGGATGGCAGGATTTGAACCTACGAATGGCGGAGTCAAAGTCCGCAGCCTTACCACTTGGCGACACCCCAAAATACTGATAGTAATTCTAAAAGTATAAAACTATTAAATTGGGCAAGAAGGGATTCGAACCCCTGACACCGTAGGTCGTAACCACGTGCTCTAGTCCACTGAGCTACAAGCCCAAGATATACTTTCAAATAAGAAGTATACTATAAATATAGTAATTAAGTAAAGCAAAAAAATAAATAGAATTGTAGTTTAAGCTTGCCTAAATTATACGTAGTAGATTAGGATCTAATTTTAAAGATTTTTTATAAAAAATAATACTAAATTGTACAATAACTTAATATGGCTAAAAAAATTCTATATCAAGATAACGCTAGACGTGCTTTAGAAAGAGGAATGGAGATAATGGTTGAAGCTGTTTCTGTAACATTAGGACCAAAAGGTAGAAATGTTGTATTAGAAAAAGCATATGGATCACCTCAAATTGTAAATGATGGAGTTACAATTGCAAAAGAAATTAATTTAACTGATCATATTGAAAATACTGGTGTTTCATTAATTCGACAAGCTGCTTCAAAAACTAACGATGTTGCTGGAGATGGTACAACAACAGCTACTGTTTTAGCATACGCTATGGTTAAAGAAGGGCTAAAAAACGTTGCGGCAGGTGCAAACCCAATTGCAATTAAACTTGGTATGGAAAAAGCCACACAATATTTAGTAACTCAAATTAATGAGTTTGCTCAACCTGTTGAAGATATTCAATCAATTCAACATGTTGCATCTATTTCTGCTGGTAATGATGAAATAATTGGTTCACTTATTGCTGATGCATTAGCAAAAGTTGGAAAAGAAGGGATTATATCTCTTGAAGAAGGAAAAGGAGTTACAACAGAACTTGAAATTACTGAAGGAATGAAACTAGAAAAAGGGTTTATTTCTCCTTATTTTATTACGAATACTGATAAAATGGAAGTTTCATATGATAACCCTTATATTCTTTTGACTGATAAAAGAATTACATTAGTTCAGCAAGATTTATTACCAATTTTAGAACAAATAACAAAAACAAAACGACCACTTCTTATTATCGCAGAAGATGTTGAAAAAGAAGCTTTAGCAACATTAATCTTAAATAAATTACGTGGAATTGTTAATGTTGTGGCTATTCGAGCTCCAGGATTTGGTGAATTACGTAAACAAATGCTAGCTGATATTGCTATATTAGCAGGTGGTACAGTTATTACACAAGATGCTGGGTTAAGTTTAGAAAATATTCAACTTGATTTATTAGGCCAAGCTCGTCGAATTATTGTTACTAAAGATGGAACTACAATTGTTGGATCAGGTCAAACATTAGATGAGATTAAAATTCGTTGTGAACAATTGCGAAAACAGGCTAATACTGCTGATACATCTTATGAAAAAGAAAAACTGCAAGATCGAATCGCAAAATTATCTGGTGGAATAGCGGTTATTAAAGTTGGAGCTGTAACTGAAACAGAAATGAAAGATAAAAAATTAAGATTAGAAGATGCCATCAATGCAACTCGAGCAGCAGTTGAAGAAGGTATTGTTCCTGGTGGTGGAGCAACACTAACTCATTTATCTGAAAATCTTGCTAACTGGGCAAAAACAAATTTAAAAGAAGATGAACTAATTGGAGCAATGATTATATCTCGGGCAATTTTAGCTCCATTACGTCGAATTGCTGAAAATGCAGGTATTAATGGTCCAGTAGTTGTCGAAAAAGTTCAGCAACAAGAATTCGAAGTAGGTTATAATGCGGCACAGAATAGTTTTGGAAATATGTATGAAGAAGGTATCGTAGATCCGGCTAAAGTTACACGTTCTGGATTACAGAATGCAACTTCAATTGCTAGTATGATTTTAACAACTGAATGTATTATTGTTGATGATTTATTATCTTAATTAACTTCAAATTAATCTTAATTAAGATTAATTTAAAGTTAATGAATAATTAAAATTAATGGACCAGTGTCTATTCAACTTTTTAATTTAATATGCTAAACCTAAACTACGAGTAGTTTCTGCTCCTAAGTATACTCGAACACTTAAGAAATCAGTAGGACAGGCTGTTTCACAACGTTTACAGCCTACACAGTCTTCAACACGTGGTGATGAAGCAATTTGGCCTGATTTACATCCATCCCATGGAACCATTTCTAGTACATCAGTAGGACATGCACGTACACATTGTGTGCAGCCAATACATGTGTCATAAATTTTCACAGTATGAGACATAAAAATTATCCTTTATTTTTTAAAAACTTGGTAAAAAGAAAATTTATCAAACAATTAGAATTTATTTATGTTTGTTATTTTAATTTATACTTCTTTTTTGATTCCTATTAAATAATAGATAATCAAAGCTATTTATTTTATTATCTTGATAACCTTTGAACTTGTTGGATAGCTAAACGGCCGATATTATATAAAGCCCACGATCCTGCAATTAATAATGGTGCAGCAATCACCAATAAGCGAGTATCCATAAATAAAAATCCTTTATATATAATTTTAAAAATTTATAAAATAATACTTTATTATTGTATTATTATATTCAGATATTATACATAAAATATAAAAAATTGAATAATTATCTTAAATACTTAAATAAAAAGTCTCCAAATAAAATTAATATTTAATTAATTACTTTTTTGAAAAGTAAAGTAACTTGTTTAAAAAAAGTTTAAACTGTACAATTTTGTATTTGCGTTTCTAAAAAAATTAATGTAGTATAGATGTTGTTACTATAAATAAAAGGCGATATGGCCAAGTGGTAAGGCAGTGGATTGCAAATCCTCTATCCCCAGTTCGAATCTGGGTGTCGCCTTGTAACAAAAATTTATTTTATTAAAAAATATTTTGTTTTGATACGTGAGTTTAGGAGCTCTAAGAATTCGCATCTTGCATTCTTAATGCTTTTCTGTTACAGTATATATTATAATAAGGGAATGTGGTGAAATTGGTAGACACGACGGACTTAAAATCCGTTGCTGTAAAAGGC
>Ga0222644_1000129_pt1 | contig 38053 bp, 25 predicted proteins | sample AntAcemetagen291_FD_179800 | JGI IMG/M metagenome (GOLD analysis project Ga0222644, IMG submission 179800) | Saline water microbial communities from Ace Lake, Antarctica - #291 | ecosystem: Environmental > Aquatic > Non-marine Saline and Alkaline > Saline | place: Antarctica: Ace Lake...
GAGTATCTCTGGTGGCAGTGGGGTTAATCGCAGTAAGTAGTGGTGCACTGCTATCTTGTCTACTCAGTAGAGTAGCGTTATTCCAACTATACGAATTGTCGGAGTTTCCGTCAAAACCGATGGTTACGCCCTCCTCTGGACAGACGATGGTATCTCTACCCGCATTGAGTAATTGTATGTTTGAAATGAATTCTGTAGTCGAGTTACAAACACAATTAGAGTCTGATATATAAAGTAGTAAATCACACGTCAAGGAGGATAATACATCGAACTGAAATCTTCTGCTGGACGATGTCCCATAAGTGAAACTAGATGTGATGGTGTCTGTGGCAATAGTACTTTCCCCAGAGTCTACAGTACCATTTTGATTGGCATCATGCACTACTTGGCAGTAAAGCTCGGTGTAGGGTAGTTTATCCAGTCCTCTGCTCGTAATTACGTAATCTAAAGCGACTGTCTCATAACTGCCGCTGGGAGTGGAGGTGGCTTTTACGAAATCAAGATCATATATTTCTTTTACTAGCGAATCAGCTCGCTGCAGTGAGCTGGTAGCTAAGTTGATATCACAATAAAGGCTGTCGCTTACGCAGAGTGCGGAAGAAGTGACTACTGCTTGTGCATAGATCTGCTTAGTGCCACAGGTCAGTGCCGTATTATTTAAGAAGGTCTTTATCTTAAAGGTACAGCTATCTCCTGCGGTGATGTCAGCAGGAATCCGCCAACTATAAATGTTTTTACCAGAAGAAGCATCTAACTTAGGTCGAGCTGTGGGTGCATTATGCCCGTTATCTATGTACGTAGTATCTACTAAAATTCCTGCGGGTAGTCCGAGAATGTATCGGTCTGTTAGTCCAGTACTATTGGGACCTAGATTTATAAATTTAGCATAGGTGCTGTCTTGGTAAGTGCACGCTTTCAATGGGTTTAGGTGAAGATCTATCGCAGAAAAGTAAGGTTTTACTACTCCTTTAATATTGATAGGGTCTGAAAGTAAATAAGGAGCGTTTACCGGATTTCCACATTTAAGATATCCTCCTGGTCGTATTAAAAATGAAGTAGCACTAGTGAAGTTACAGTCTGTAGTGAGCCAGAACTTAAGAATCATTTTAAAGCCAGTTGAGCTATTGGCTCCGTTTATTCCTTTTCGGTCTAGTAAGGTATCTCTATTTGAAAAATCCCATCTGAACACATCTGCTCCAAGACTACTGAAGTCAGACACCAATATAGAATCTGTACGTCCGTCTATAAATAGCCAAGCTGTATCAGAAAGTATCATTCCAGGACGTAGTTCTAAGTCTAAGTAGGAGTTATATACTTTTGGGCTTCCGGTGTTATTGATCTGGATTTTATACTCTTGCTGAGAGCATAAATCTATATCTTCAGTAATTGAAATGATATTGGCGTCTAGTCTTGTGTTTACCGGCTCGTACTTTAAATAGGATGTTTGGTAACTGCACGCATATGCAGTGATAGAGTCAGGGTAATTAGAACATTCATAGCCTAATCTTAGTAGCAGGCTATCCTTACTGCATGAGGTGTACGTGGCATAGATAATTAGGTCTTTATAGCTTCCCCCAGCCAAATCTCCGATTTTAAATGCATCTTTATTATTAGGTAGGAATGTATTCGTAGCTTTATCTTTAACGGCCACTATCTTCCTGTTAGTGTTTGCTAAAGCTCCAGTCCATACATTATTTGCAGTAGCTTTAGCTACGGTGTTTTCTATACGCACCTCCCACTCTATAGTATCTTTTTCTGGGTATACGAAGTCGTTTGTTGTGGTAATGTTTAATATGGGTCTAGTGTAATTCACTTCATCACTGGTAGTTGTAGAAAATACCGTGTCTAGTCCAGTCCCTAAATATCCTAATTTTTTAAAGACAAACCCATAGATAAAACTTTGAGGGCCATTCTGAGCATTACAATTAGGAGTGAGACTTGCTGTATATGTACCTGTAAACCCGTCATCACTTATCTCTACCGTACCTCCTAGGTCAGTATACAGTGAGTCTGTTTTGTAGTTTACTGATGTGGGGCTCTGAGAATCTGGATTTAGGGTACTGATGTACTGAGAGGCTGTGCTACCCGTTCCTCTGGTTCTGTATTGCCTAAAACTGCTGTTGTACAAATCAAACCCTGCAGGTTTCTGAAGTATTATTTCAGTCAATTTGGCCCATTTACGGTACTCATAAGGGAAGATATTACCACCTGCATAATTGGTGCAACATTTACCTATACTTAGGTAGAAATTTTGTGAAATATTGAAATTATCGCATCCTTCTTTGGTAAAAACATTCCTTCCGTAATTCGTAAAGTAGTATCCTATTAAACTGAGACGAGCGGAGAAGTCATCGCAAGAGTATTTTTGAGAGGAGCCAGGGTTTTGCACTGTACTCAGATAAAATGTATTACTCAGTTGAAGATCTATTGTGTTGTTCCCCAGATTTTGGTCTACTACATATTTTACATTCAGCACTAAACTATCACTAGAGCGATATGTGAATGCTGAAAAAATTAAACATCCAGATGAAAGTAAACTGCTTAATCCAATATCGAAACTGTAGGTTTTAGAATTGCCAGCGGTAACAAGTGATCGTGGGACATTAGTACACGTGACTACAAGATTTCCACTCCTATAAATACTCAGTGATGCATCAGTGACTGAGAGGTATCTACCGTAGTCTAGAGTGGTAGTAGCCTTGCCAAAATTCCAGCTATTTATAGTTCCTGCATTATTAACGATAGCCCTAAAGGTAGTCAGTAATGTATCGCCAAACATTATTCTATTCAGCTTTATCTTAGTGTAATCTATAGATCCACTGGCATCTGGTAGCCCATCATTATTATTGTCAGGTAGCCCGATACTTATTCGCTTAGCTTCAAATGCTTTGAAATGAAGTCCAGATGAACAACCCGAAGTACAATGAATTTTGATGTCATCATTGGTACAATACACTGGTATTTCACACCCAGAAGAGCATGTGGTGTCTGGGTTGTAAGTAATATCTAATTTTAGGTTTTGAGTAGGATTAGAAGAGGTACTTGAGCAGGTACCCAGTATATTTACGAGTAGCTCGCTTCTGGGTAAAGTAACCGTTGATACCCCGTTGAAATATGCAGTAACAGTATCATTTCGTTGTGTGATTCTACTGGGTGTCCAGGACGTTCCATTGGCATGGGTAAACTGTAAGTCCCCAGAGGATAAAGAATGGGATAACGCAGACGGTAACTTTAATAGCACCTTCAGTTGAGATTTGGCATTTTGATAAAATAAAGAGCCATTGTTCAAGGTGAATTCCAAGGTTTTGGTCTCTCCGTCTAAAATGTCAGTAGGAATAAGTTTACTGATTTGAACACTTTGAAATGATCCAACATTCCCATACCTCTCTGAATAATTTATTGTGTTATTGCATTGGTCTGCGTACGTAGCTTTATACTTCCATCTCTGGTTGTATAGAGTCCCTGTATTACATAGTGTCGGACAGCAAGATTTGGTTTGCCATTTTATGACTACAGAATCTCCTGGAGCAATCTCAGATAGGTTTAAGAATGCTTGTCCTTTGGCACCTGAGCCTAGGCAAGCAAATGCACCAGTAGTCACAGTAGCTGATGTACTGTAAGGTGTTATAGATAGTGGAGTCCCGTTTTTTGAAAGTTGATAAGTGAAGGTGGAAGTCAGAATTTGTGAATTTGAGTATTGGTAGTATCCACTGCCATAAGATTGGAACACATTTAAATCGACAGATCGTGCGGTATCATCTCCTTGGTTATACAGTACTAACTGTTGATCATATGTATAGGTGTCTGAAAGGCATGATGTGGCAGCAGATGTAGCAGTGATGATCAGGTCAGGCTTTTTAGTGGAGATGGATATGTTTCCTGATTTTTGTGTAGTATTACATATGGTGCTGTTACAGCCCCATGAGGCGGCATAGGATGCAGCTAGATTAAAGCAGGAGAGTACCTCTATACTGTCAGTGAAAATATAAGTTTCATTGAAGTCTAAATAGATGTCTCCATTTCCTATGGTTTTAAAATCAGATGAATCCAAAATACTAGTAGTCACGGATCCGCTTTGTGTAGTAGTTCCTCCGTCATAGTAAATTAAGGCTTGGCCGGCGGTGTATGTTCGCTTGAAGGTGAGGTTTTCTAATTTACCTGAGCCACTATTTTTTACTGATATTTTTCGCTCAAATTTTTCGCCAAGATCAGCCGTTTTAAGCTGGTTTGATATGTTAGGAATGACCAGTGATGGTTGCCTAATATTTAATACTGTCCCATTTTTGCTTACGGATCCTCCGCTATACAATGTAATGGTTTTAATCATTGCTAAGCCTCCGTTATTTAAAAATGTGCTTACACCACAAGGAGTATTTAGCTTTATTTTAATAGTTCGAGATTGAGTAATTGTCAGGTTAGGTAGACTGAAAACAGGGTTTGTTAAATCTGTAATATTTTTTTCGCTAATGCCCGTACCGGATAGTGAACCTGAAATATAGGTAATGCCTGCAGGGAGGGTAATCTTCGTCTCTATACCACTTACTGAAGTGGTTGTGATGTTTCTTACTTCAACTTCAAGGTAATCAGAGGGGATACATAAATAAATATTTGAAGGATTAGTAATGGTGGTATTTAGCTTACTCTGAGCTATTACCGATAGGCTCACAGAGATAAATAGGGTTATATATAGTGCTAATCTTTTCACTAGTTATGGTCACTTATACGAACGAATATAATGAATAAGAACGAACTCGGAGATTATAGTACGCTAGTTGTATAGTAGTATTTGTAAATCTTTACTTACGCTATAATTTTTAGCATAGAGTAAATCTAGATTTACTTGAAAATTTTTGTTCTTTTCCTTCAGTTCGTAGTCAGTGGTATATACGCCTTTTTTCAGTTTAGGCAGATTTAGTGGGTCTGAGGAGTAACTTACCCAAGTTTTTTTTGCGAGTAGTACTGCTCCACTATTTAGGAGCCATTTTCTACTTTTAGTAAATAGTACCAGTAGAGGTGCTAATACTATGACAGCTAATGCGATGAAGATATCAAACACTCTTTTCTGAGTGCGGTATTCCTGCTTACTGAGGTTTAGTTCTATCTGCTTACCAAAGTAAAGTCCATTGGCATTTTTACTATGACTACCTATCACAAAGTTACTGTCCGCTGGTATGGTATAGTAGTTTACCCGAGGTCCTATGTCATTCATGAGTTTCATAGTATCTTCAGTGCTTATAGAGTCATTGCTGAAAATAACCTCATTGATACCATATATTTTTATGATTTCTTTGAGTTGTGAGGTCATTCCTAGCCACTGCGGAGAGTTGCTTTTTTGATCACTGACAAATCCTATCTGTTGATAGTTACGGTTATAATTTTTCAACATATCCATCACTGTATCCCACTTGCTCTGACCACCTACTAGGATACTTTTAGTATGGTGTCTTTGTGAGAAATCTAGTGTTTTGTAAGTGGCGAAATGTAAAGATGTACGCCAAATAAGCAATACTGCTAACACCAGTAATGTGCCAAATAGTATAATTCCACGGCTATATCTGAGAGTGTCTGGGAGCAAACCATAGATGACAGAGATAGCTGCGGTTCCTATCAGTATACCACGTACCACGATTCCAAAATCATATTTTTTCGTATAACTACCGCTAAACCATAGACTCGTAATCCAACTCATTGTATAGTAAGGCAGGTGTATGGTAACCATCTCTAGCGGATAGACCTCATTGCCACGTTTTATATGCTCCTCCCAGTATCCTTTTAGCCAGTAGAGACTGATAAATATAAGAAGTGCCTCCACTGCGGGTTGCCAAAACTTGCGGACCCCATTCGTGACCATAGCCACGGCAGCACGAGCATATATGGCGGTATGGATAAAAAACTTAAAGAGTCGCTGGTTGCCGCCTGAATAGTGCTTTTCCGCGAAGATCACCATAGCCTTGTAGAATACACGAACATAGTTAGTACTCAGTTTTTTTGTGCTTTCACCTTTATAGTGGATGATACTCGTATCAGCAAAGTAGTAGTTTTTCCAGCCACCTTGAGTGATGCGGTAGCTCAGGTCTATGTCTTCTCCATACATGAAGAAGGTTTCATCTAGTAGCCCTACTTCATCTAGGGTTTTTTTACGCATTAGCATAAATGCTCCGGAGAGCACATCTATCTCATTGTTCTCGTACTCTGGAAGATAGCCGAGATGATACTTGCCAAACTTTTTGGACTTTGGAAGGACTTTATTTAGCCCTATCATCTTATACAATGCTACTTCTGGGGTGGGAAGTCCACGTTTACTCTCAGGTAGGTATTTGCCTTGCCCATCTACCATGTGCACACCACAGCCTCCAAGGTCTGGTTTGCTATCGGCAAATGTTAAAAGTTTACTAAAGCAGTTTTCAGGTACTACCGTATCTGGATTTAACAGCAATACGTAATCACCAGTACTTTGGCGGATTGCCTGATTATTGGCAGTACTAAAACCTACATTTTCGGTATTGGCGATGAGTTTAACACTTGGAAATAGTGATTTCACCATTTCATTAGATCCATCTACAGAATTATTATCGACCACAAAAACTTCTGCATCTAAAGCTATAGTTGCTTGATGCACAGACTTTAAACACTGTTCTAAGAAGTATTTAACATTGTAATTTACTATGACTATAGATAGTTTCAAAACAGATGCAAACATACGGAAATCATAAGTGTTAATTACACTAGGTTCGATGAAGTCTTACTTTAAAAATTTATTCAATCAGTTAGAAAGCGAAGATTTTTCGTTTAGCAATCCCATCAAAAGAGGGGAGGGCTTTGCTGATAATATGTGTCACAGCTTCCCTGATTTACAGGACTTCATCATCCACTTGCAGGATGAGTGGGAAAGTGCTAAGATGAATGAAGAAAATATATCTACCTATGTGATAGATAGAAAAGAATCAGCAGGTATTGTGATTAAGACTTCTGACCATACTAAGTTAGATAAGCTACACTACCTGATAGACTATATCCGTGATGTGCTTAGGCAAGACGACTATATAGTTCACGTAAATAAACATGTCTCACAGCGAAAATCAGGAGCAATACAAGAGTCTTGGCAATACTTTATGAAACCCAAGCCCACCTTTGACGAATTTGGGAAGTACACACAACGGTATGGTACGGTAATGATAGAGCTCAAAAAAGATGCGAAATCTCATCTGCAGTTTAAGCTCCAGTGTAATTATTATGCAGGATTCAATTATGGCACTCCTATACCATTCCAAGACTTATTGGCTAACTTATAGCGACAGGAAAAAACTCCTTAGTTTGACGCAGGAAATAGTATAGGCGTAGTCTGGAGATTAATATATGAACTCGCTGTATTCATTTCTATAGGTCTCACATAATTAAATGAATCTTGTCTGATTTTTGTGTTTTTATTGGATGCTATTTGTTTTCAATAAAGTTGTACTTTTTTTTCATTTTGCTGATTTTTTCGAAAATAAATAAAACACTATATCTTATTAAATACTATTCGTTCGTTTCTAATTAACTTCGCACGGTAGAATTTTATGAATTTCCAACAACCTACATTCCTATGGGCATTGCTACTTTTGGTGATTCCACTAATTATTCATTTATTTAATTTTCGAAAATACAAAAAAGTTCTTTTTAGTAATGTAGCTATGCTACGCCAGATACAGACGGAGAGTAGGAAGACCCGTCAGATAAAAAAGTGGCTGGTGCTCCTTATGCGTATGTTTATTTTAGCTGCTTTAGTCATCGCCTTTGCTCGTCCTTATCTTTTAGATGAAAATGCCAAAACTGGAAGACAGTTAATAAGTATTTACTTGGATAATTCACAGAGTATGCGTGCAAAAGGAGAGGAGGGTGAGCTTTTTGAAAATGCGAAGAATGCAGCACGCACATTATTAGGAAATTTACCAAATGAAGCAGAAGTGCAAGTGGTAAATAATGCCATGAGCCCATACAGTACGAAGGTATATTCTCCTGCAAAAGCAGAAAAAATAATAGACGATATGGAGCTGGATTATCACCTCAATGATTTTGGGAAGGTAATGCAACGTATAAGTAAGACGTATATATCAGAAGGGTATGCTTCACAACACACCTTCGCTATTAGTGATTTCCAAACGAGCGGATACGGAGAAGGACGGTTACTAGATAGTGGGATTTCTGTTAGTGTACTGCAGTTAAAAGCATCCTCTTCTAGAAATCTTAGTGTAGACTCCGTATGGCTAGAAGAGCCTATATCTAGACCCGGACCTCCAGTGAAGATAGGAATAAAAGTCACGAATAATGGGAAGGAGTATGTAGAGTCTGCTAATGCGGTAATGCGAATTAATGGAGTGCAGCAAGGCGTAGAAAGCTTTGGTGTGGCAGGAGGGAGTGCTTATATACTGTCCATGTCATTTACCAGTGCTAAAAAAGGATGGATATCAGGGGATATTAGTGTAAATGATGTTCCGGTTACTTTTGATAATACCTATTACTTTTCCTTAGAAGTAAAACCAAGTATAGACATTCTTCAGATAGGAGAAAGCAGTTCTGCTATAGCCAAGATATTTAAAAATGACCCAATATTTCAATATACCTCTACCAATTCTGGAGCGATAGATTATGCTACACTCGGTAAGTATGATTTCGTGATACTTCATGAGCTTAGCGAGGTAAGTAGTGGTCTGGCCACTCAGCTAGAAGCTTTCGTGAAAAAGGGCGGAATACTTACTATACTGCCACAAGTAGCTACGGTAGATTATAATTCATTAACTACAGGACTAGGCCTAGCTGAGTATGGGGCTATCATCAATAAAGAGATGAGTATCACGAGTGAAGATCTCAAAAGACCATTTCTACGAGACGTGTACAAGCGAGTGCCTGCTAACGTGCTTTTACCAAAGATTAAAAAAAGCTACTCGCTTCAGAAAGGAGTAAATACACGCGAACTATTATCACTTAAAGATGGGAGTTCACTGCTCACTAAGACTAATGTAGGAGCTGGATCTGTGTATCAATATGCAGTGCCACTAGATGCAAGTTATAGTAACATTGAGAGCCACGAAGTATTTGTGCTGAGTATGCTTAAAATGGCATTTAGCAAGTCTGAGAAGCAGAGATTAGCATATACATTGTTTGATTTAGAGCCTATTTACTTGAATGTTTCAGAACCTGGATCACAAGTACTCAAGCTGGTAGGAGATACTAAGGAGACGCTGATAGAAAGTAGCTCCGCAGGAAATGACTTTCGTTTTTGGCTGAATGAAGAAACCAGAAATGCGGGAATCTATAGGCTAACCACTTCGGATAATAAAGATTTAGCTACCGTAGGGCTTAATTTTCCTAGAGCGGAGTCCATACAGACCTTTGCAGATGAAGATGAACTAAGAGCCTTCTTACCTGGAGTTGAAGTAAATGTGTCAGGTACATCCCCGGCCTCATTAAAAAATGCAGTAAATGACCTTCAAGTAAATACTCCCCTGTGGAAACTCTTCATAGGCCTATCTTTGATATTTCTATTGATAGAGATACTTTTGCTCAGATTCTTAAAATCATAACCAAAGCGTGTTAAATTCTTACCTCATCCGCAATGCCATACTCCTCAATGAAGGGCATAAACATCATTCCCAAAAAGTAGATATACTTATCACAGAGGGTAAAATAGTCAAGATAGGAAAAGAAATAAAGGCTGATGCTACGCTTATAGAAGGAGCTGAACTGTATGTAAGTGTTGGATGGACAGACCTTAGATGTCATCTCACAGACCCTGGTCACGAACAGAAAGACACAATAGATACTCTACTAGATACTGCTGCTGCTGGAGGTTTTACGCGTGTAGTGACCTTGCCAGATAGTGATCCAGCTATCACAGATAAGTCCAGAGTAAACTACCTGAAAAATAGAAGTGTGAATCACCTTGTAGATTTATTGCCAGCAGGGATGCTTTCGGCGAGTAGCCAAGCAGAAAATCTCTCAGAGTTGTTTGATATGTATCAAGCAGGTGCAGTAGCTTTTACCAATGGAGACAGTGATTTGAGTAATGGACTCCTCAAAAAAGCATTGCTTTACACGAAGCCTTTTGGTGCTAGAGTGATTACACACCCTTCGGATAAATCACTAGAACAAGCAGGAACAGTAAACGAAAGTGAGAATACCGTACATACAGGTTTAAGGACTTCATCCTCACTCGCAGAGTACGTGCGAGTAAGTGAGCAGATAGAGATAGCCAAGTACTGCGGTGCACACTTACATCTAAGTGCACTATCGTGCAAAGAGTCTGTGGACTTGGTTAAGCAAGCTAAAAAAGAGGGTGTCAATATCACATGTGATGTGGCCATAGCTAACCTCTGTTTTACAGATATGGAAGTGCTTAGTTTTGATGAAAACTTTAAACTATATCCACCACTACGCACAGAGCAGGATAGAAAGGCACTCGTAAAAGGAGTGAAAGATGGAACTATAGATGCGATATCCAGTAATCATACTCCGCAAAATATAGAGAAGAAGCAGATGGAGTTTGACTATGCAGACTATGGCTCACTTGCACTGCAGCAGCTATATGCGTGGTACGTAGAGTATCTAGCTAAGGATATTTCTGCTGAGCAGTTTGTGAAAGCCGTAACTCACGGTCCTGATACGGCACTTGGAATGGAGCATAATGCACTAAAAGTGGGTGATATAGCTAACCTAACTGTGGTAGATAAAAAGGCCGAATGGGTATTAGATTCTACTACTAATAAGTCATTGTCTAAAAATACACATACGTGGAATGCTAAACTTACTGGGAAAGTAAACGCAATATTTCACCGTAAAAAAGTAAACTTGTACTAACCAATCTAAAATTAACCATAAATCGAATCAATATGAACAAGTACCAACCAGCAATCAAACAAGGAGTGATAATGGGTACAGTGAGCATACTTCTATTTTTAGTACTGTATGCAATAGACCCTATGTTTTACGCCAAGCCTACGGGCTGGGTGACCGTATTCGTTGTTAATTTCTTAGCATTACCTATAGTCTTCATGATTTTAGGAGCGAGGAATTCTAAGCCTAATTTTGCTCCATTTAGATTTCAGGAAGCATTTGTATCCGCATTTCTTACATCTGTGATAGCTACAGTTGTACTATTGGGTTTTAATTTCATATTCATAACGGTGATAGATACTGCCTGGGAAAAAGAACTCGGTGAAGAAATTATACGCAGTACAGAGACCTTGATGGAAGATATGGGAGCTCCGCAGGAGGTTATAGATGAGGCCATCGCTAAAGCTAAAGTAGACTTGAAAAATCGTGCTACGGGTATCATCGGGCAACTAAAATCAGCTCTTGGTGGACTAGGATGGTACCTAATATTGGCACTGATAATAGGAGCTGTACAAAAAGATAAAAAGACGGAAGAGGACTTGCTAGTGTAACGTGGATATATCAATCGTAATACCGCTGCTCAATGAAGCAGAATCACTGCCAGAGTTACATGCTTGGATAAAGCGTGTCATGGATGAAAATAAATATACCTATGAGATTATTTTTATAGATGATGGAAGTACAGATGACTCTTGGAGTATCATCCAAGGACTGAAAAATAGCTTCCCAGAAGTAAAAGGACTCAAGTTTAGAAGAAACTATGGGAAGTCTGCCGCTCTAAATGAAGGTTTTGCTATAGTACAAGGCGACTCCGTATTCACTATGGATGCAGACCTGCAGGATAGTCCAGATGAGCTTCCTGAGATGCATCGGATGCTATGGGAAGATGGTTTTGACCTGGTAAGTGGGTGGAAGCAAAAACGCTATGATCCTATTACCAAGACTATTCCTACTAAATTATATAACTGGGCTACTCGTAAAATGAGTGGTATATACTTAAATGATTTTAACTGTGGGCTAAAAGCCTACAAAAATGAGGTTGTGAAAAGCATAGAAGTCTATGGCGAGATGCACCGCTATATTCCTGTGATGGCTGATAGAGCCGGGTATAAGAAAATAGGAGAGAAGGTAGTAGAACACAGAGCTAGACAATATGGTGAAACTAAATTTGGACTAAGTAGATTTATCCGTGGTCCATTGGATTTACTAAGTATTATTTTCGTATCCAGATTTGGCAAACGTCCTATGCACTTCTTTGGTTTCTGGGGAGCAGTGGCATTTTTAGTCGGATTTGGCCTAACGGCATTCGTACTAGTACAGAAATTTATGGCACTTAGCCAAGGGGTAAGAAAGACGCTTGTAACAGATAATCCATTGTTTTATCTCGCCCTAGTGATGCTCATCGTAGGTTCTCAGTTATTTATGGGTGGTTTCTTAGCAGAGATGTTGAGCAGAAATGCTCCCAACAGAAATAAGTATGAGATCTCGGATAGGGTAGGAGTTGAGTAAAAGCATTATCATAGTAGGTCCTGCTTATCCGCTGAGAGGTGGTCTGGCTACGTATAACCAGCTGCTGGCTACCAAGCTGCAAGAGCAAGGACACACCGTGCGAATCGTTACCTTTAGTCTTCAATATCCAAGCATCCTTTTTCCTGGCAAAACGCAGTACAGTAGTGACCCTAAGCCAGATAATATAGCCATAGAAGTAAGTCTCAACTCTGTGAATCCGTTTAACTGGATTTCACTAGGACGAAGATTAAAGAAGGAAAAGCCAGACTTGGTTATCTTTCGATATTGGATGCCGTTTATGGGTCCAAGTTTAGGTACACTGGGGCGAATCATTCGCAAAAATAAGCATACCAAAGTAGTCACCATAGCAGACAATATCATCCCGCATGAGAAGCGATTTTTCGATACTCCATTTACCAAGTACTTTGTAAATAGTTGTGATGGGTTCGTTACTATGAGCGAGTCTGTGCTGGAAGATCTGAAGAAGTTTGACGGCAATAAACCAGTAGCGTATAATCCACACCCAATGTATGAGAGCTTCGGTGCTCAGCTGGATAAAGCAGAAGCTAGAAAGAAGCTAGGCTTAGACACGGATGGTAAGTATTTGCTCTTTTTTGGTTTCATTAGGAAATACAAAGGACTGGATATTCTACTACGGGCATTTGCAGATAAGCGGATACAAGAGGCTGGTATCAAACTCATCATAGCAGGAGAGTATTATGATAAGCCAGAGGAGTATCAAGCTATTATAAAAGAACACAATTTAGAGTCTGCTTTAGTGCAAGCCAATGAGTTTATCCCAGACAGTGAAGTGAGTACCTACTTCAGTGCGGCAGATATGGTGGTGCAGACATACAAGACTGCTACTCAAAGTGGTGTAACTCAGATAGCATATTACTATCATAATCCTATGCTTGTGACAGACGTAGGTGGACTAGCTGAGCTAGTACCGCATAATAAGGTGGGTTATGTGACTTCTACAGATATCAAAGAAATAGCAGATGCTATCCTTGACTTTTATGAGAACAAGCGTGAGTCCGAGTTCGTAGATAATATAAAAACTGAACGCCTGCGATTTACGTGGGACAGTATGATAGCTAAGCTCTTTGAGGTAGGCGGGTTATAGTCCTCTATTCTTTCACTACCTGTACTTTCTTGGTCAGTACACCTTTGCTTGTTTCTATCGTGAGTAGATAAGTGCCAGTAGCCAGTGCGGACACGTCTAAGACGTTTTTAGAGCGATACTTAACTTCATATACTTTGCTTAGTATGTCTGAAATTTGTATAGTCTGTATGTCTACTCCTTCTTCAGCTGCTATGTGCAGTTGGTTCTGAGCAGGATTAGGGAAGATAGCTATTCCAAGGTCTAGTTCAGTTACACTGATGAGTGAGTCGTGACGCATCCATATCTGAAATGTGTCTCTTGCCCAGCATCTTGGGAGTTTATCATATTCTGGAGCTAGTATTACATCGTAGTATCCTTCTTGTGTGTACTGATGTGTAATGCTAGTATTAGATGCATCCAGTTCATTATACAAGGTGCCGTCACCCATTATCCATTTTATTCTAGTGTATTTAGAACTTAGATCAGCGGTCAATGTGGTAGGATACCCTAAGTACGAAGGGTAGCCGTTCGTGGAGATACTGACCTCAGGACTTTCGTGTACGATGACTACTATTCGTCTTTTTACTATGAGGTCAGGATTAGTGTCTGGGAAAGACCTTGAGCATCTTACTCCTGTGCCAGGTATTTCATCTTCCACCGTTAGGAAGAGTTCGTATGTACCAGGAGTATGGTATATGTGTGAAAAAGTTTCTCCTATAGCTGGTGCCGAAATAATTGAGCCATCACCCCATATCATTTGGAAAATCGGAGAATTAATGTCTCCTTTACTCGTGTTTTTTAGAGTGATAGAGTCTCCTTGGCAGATAATAAAGGTATCTGACGGTGTCCAAGGCCAATTTTCGTGTTCAAAATAGGGTTGTGGTCCAGGGATATAGATTATAGAAGTATACTCTTGCTCGCAGCCAAGAGCAGTGAAGACAGTTAGAGTGACGTCATGAATACCTACGCTTCTATAATCATGTGATGGATGTTGTAAGATACTAGGTCTAGTACCGTCACCAAAGTCCCAATACCACGAGATTATGCGGTCATCAGTAGACCCTAAGACTACAGAGCTATCAGTGAAATCGACTATTGCTGCACAGTTTTTAAAATCTGTTTCATAGCTAAAATAGGGCTCTAAGTGAGATATTGAAATGTCAAGCTCACTAGTGTCAGTGCATCCCGTAGAGTCTTCTGCTACTATAGTCATAATGTAGTCTCCTGGATCATCATAGAAATGAATCAATGGCAATCCACGGATACTATCAAACTTCCCATCATTTTTATCCCAGTCAACCATAAAGGTTTCTAGTGGTGGATTTGCGGCGTAGCGTGCAGGAGAATTCCAATACACATCCCCTTGATTTAGGGGGTATGTAAATGGGTCTTCTTCACCATACTGGAAATAACGTATAGAATCATATATCCCAATATTTAGTCCTTTGCAGATTTTGTCCTCAGATAATTCAAAGTTAGCTAAGAACCCTACATTGAGGATCTCAGAGTGATAACTCTGGCATCCATCTACACTATTTAAGGAGAAGGATGGACTCATTGGTCCGCTTCCTCTTACCGTTTTGAGCTGACCGTTTATGCTGTCTTGGAAGGTATATGATTTTTTCCATAGGCCTGGAGTGGTGTCTGTACCCACTATGAGCGTATCGTATCCTTGGAGTGAACTGTCTCTGAAGTGCAGTATATGAGCTACTTCTATGGAGTCGGTTTGAGCCGCATTGGTATATCTGTATCTACGGTCACCGTGCATTTTGGTGTCGTCTCCGTTTAGTCGGGTGTATCCTGTTCTAGGAAGCGTGATCTGTGCTGATAGTCCTGTGGTGTCTATACAAGTGCCCCAGAGCTTGTACCTCTCCTCTTTGGGTACGTCTATACAGTCTGTACTAGCGTAGATGGCGTCTAACACGTATTGATTTTCAAAATCAGCTTCTGTTTTCCAGTCTTTGACTATGGCAGTTACTATAGTATCTGTAGTAGTGCTGCTGTAGCCATTTCTGGTAGAGAGTAAGTTAGTGCGTATCACATAGTTGTAGTACCAGTCTTCACCACTGTAGGTTATGTCTTTATCATTACGAGTAGGAGATGGTCCCGTGTAAGGTTGCATATATTCGAATAGTTCGAAGTAGAGATCTAACTCAGGACGTTTTCCAGCAGCGTGAGAGTACCCTGGATTAAATCGTAGAGAATGGATCCCATCTTGTTTATCTGTAGTGAGCTTAAAGTAAGCATCATCACCTGCACAGATGTATTTTTTATCCGCGGCGGGTGATACTATTTCAAAACTCGCATCTATAGGTTTTATTCTTATAATATCATGATAGAAAGCGGTGTCTAGACATGTGGCAGGCTGTGAGCCTGTAGCTGGTCCATTTCCCACTATGATACCCATAGAGATAGAGCCTAGTGGTGTTCTGTTGTTAGGGTTGCCTAGCTGTCCAGGAGAGTATGCCTTATAAAATTGGTCAGGTTTGGTACCTGAGATAGAATATGGCAGTACAAAAGGTAGTGGATTTTGTGGCTTTGTGCCAAATACTTGTCCGCCGTTGTAAGCATTCCATGAGTTAGATTGAGTAGGAGGGAACAGTAGTGTGTCGTAGTTGATAGCAAAGTATGTCTGTCCATCCGTGTTTAGGTCAAAGTGCTGGATGTATTGTTCGCTGCCTTGATATGGACATGGACTGCCGCTCAATAGAGTCATTTTACTGGCATCCGGTCTGGTGAAATCTATCAGTACATTGTCTGTAGTGATTACGCCACTTATGGTGTCATGCAGAGTCAGAGTTGCAGCATATTTGGACTGTACGGTCTCATCAAATATTTCACGATGCTTGCTCACATTGTTAGAATCTATAAACTCTATATAACATGTCTTAGTAGTCTCATTGAATTTGGTGCATGCAAAGCTATCATTCAAACTAAAGAAGTTATTGTGGTATATAGAATCCCAACTTTGGTACTTATGCACTGGAAATTCATCTTCACTGTAGTTGCAGTTTACACCTACGTTTAATCCTTTAGCTATACTCGTGGTACATTGAGGTGCATACGTATCTCCGAAGTCCCATATTCGTTTTACTTGAGCTCCCATCGTTCTATTCGCCAAGTGCGAGTTGCTGGTCAGTGGTGTTTGATCGCCAATTCCTAGACCTGATCCACTTGCAGGTGGTATGTAGTTAAATGCGAAAATAGATTCTCCACCTACTATAAGTACAGAGTCTTCATCTGTTGTATTACCATCATTTTGATAAAACTGTGATGCATTGGTGAAGTGAACGCTATCGGACGTGCCACATTGAAACTTTTCTGTTTCGCTTATTCTGTTTAGTACTGCTTCTATCTGAGCATACGGGCCTACTACTTGCAGTGTGTCATATACGGTTACATCACATGGACCTACTTGGAGACGTAGAGATATCATCTTTGGTCCCAAGCCGAATGTGGCACAAGGAGCTAGATTTATGTTATTGAAGTTAGTGTTTCCGCTAGGTGGATTGCCGAAATTCCATAAAAAGGCAGAAGGCTGATGTACACCAAGGCCATTTAGTGAAAAACAGATAGGAAGTTCATTGGTGGGATACACATTTTTATCCGTATGTATTTTAGGGTCTATCACTACATTAGTGATTGCATTAGTTATCGTGAAAGTATCTTGGCATCCTGTATTAGAGGTTATTATTAAGCTCACATCAAAACTGCCATTCATGTCATAAAGATGCGATGTGCTACTCCAGAGAGAGCTGCTATCTGAAGTGCCTGTTTCTTTAGTGCCATCGCCATAGTTCCATTCAAAGGAGTCTACCTTACTAAGTGCTATGGCACTAGTATTTTCGAATGTACCCAGCGTAGTGCCGCAGCCTGGATTAGGTGCGGCGGTGGCATTGATAAAATTTGCTTCTATTTTTGGCTGTATATATATAATATTTGGAAAAACTTCAGTTGCCACGCAGCCATTGCTGTCTTCAGCTTCTACTCTAAGATCAAAGAAGCCGCCGGTTGGGTCTCTAAATATTTTGCAAAATCTAACTGGGAAGATAGGGAGAAGGGTGTCTATTCGATGTCCTTCGCTAAATATATAAATGGTTTCAACTATTTTGCCCAGAGGAGCTGTAGATAAGTCAGTCAGGCATAAACTGTTGCCTTCAAAGCATTGTGAGTCTAAGGAGATCGTAGTAATAGCTATATTAGGGCTTGGCAGAATGGTGACACTTAGTGTTGCGGTGCAAGTGCCAGCAGGTCCTGTGCCTGTGAATGAAACGGTATAGTTGCCAGTAGATGGGTATGCATACGTAGGATTTTCTTGGGTGAAGGTGGCTGTCCCAAAATCCCAGGTTGTAGTAGTGCTGTATCCTGGAGTATTGGCTTTGAACGCTATTGTTTGATTCTCACAAAATGTACCTGAGGTGACGTATGCCCCAGCTGTATTTATAATCACGGGACTACACTGCCCTAATGCAGAGAAAGTAATAACAAAAAAAAGATGGAGGAGGAGTATGATTCTAGTTTTCATGGATATGAAGTTTTAGGGTACTAGTTCATGACGCTTAGCAGACCAGATAGGTTGCCTAATGCCCTGAAATTAAAACTGACTCTCGTATGCTCCTATGTCAGGCATATTATCTCTAGCACGATCGCAATAGTCTTGTGGGATAATAGGAGAGAGGAGTATAGCCTTGTTTCTCGCCGGAGAGAGGGTGTCTAGATCTAAGTTGTAGTTGGTTTTATCTACATACGTGATATTGTCTAGCTCTATGTTGCTACTGCCTGTAGCGAAGTATTGGTCACTCGAAGAGCGGAGCAGGTTATAGTCCACTACGGAAGGGTTTTTTACTTTTGTGAAATCAAGGTCACCAAATATTTCGCCGTCAGTGTATATTCCATCTATGATATTATTGAGAAAAGTGAATTTGATATCGTACGTCTCTAGCACAGCATTGGTGATGGGGTCTCTACGCACATTGAGATACGCGAAAGTGGGTCCTTGTCGGCTAAAATCTCTACCGTCTGTGTAGAAAGTATTGTGATATAAGGTGTAGTCTCCACCCTGATTGGCTAAAAATCCAAATCTACCACAGTTTGTACTTACGCAGTTTTCTGCATAGATGGTACTTCCTTTTCCGCTTATCCCATCAAAACTCATATTGCGAATCATGGTTTTCTTGAGTGTTACATTTCGTTCGCCGTCTCGTCCAGCAGTAGAGTCACAGTATACGCCTACGGTACCGTTTTTTATGATGGAGTGCTCTATGGTGCTGCCGTAGCTCGGGTGGCTTATCCATACGCCTCCCCACTGTCCTGAGCGTTCTTCCCACGCGGGTTGTAGTCGGTCGCCTTGCATCAGTACAGGTTCTTCTTTAGTACCTCTTATGGCTACTTCTCCTTCTACAAAAAGCCAACTCCTCGGTGAGAAGTGTACTTTCATTCCTTTTTCTATGGTGAGTTTTACCTCTGGTTTTACGTAGCAATATCCGTATACTACTATGGGTAGCTTATCATTGGCCCAGGTAGTGTCTGTCTCTATACTGTCTCTGAAAATGTAGTGTGCATCTTGTCCCCAGCCTATGAGCATCGTCTTACTTTCATTGCCATTGGTGCTAAAGAGGAGAGAGTCTCGAATAATAAGTGGGTTAAAATCGGGGCTATTGTTGTTAGGGTCTGGATGTACCTCTACAAATAGAAATAGACTGTCCTCAGGAAAAATCTCTATATCTGTGAATGAGAATCCGGGTTCGCCGTCTACATTTAGTCTGAAGTGTGAGTTGAGCCCACCTCCTAATCGGATGGAAGTTCGTATGCTTTCTTTGCTCGGATTGTATACGAGTATCTGCTTATTCACAGATAGCGGAGTTCTGTTGGCCACTTTAGTGAATACCGTATCAAACCAAAGCGTATCTGTATTTACGATTACAGATTCTGTGGTAGTAAAGGACTCTTTTCTACAGGCCGAAAATGCTATATAAATAAAGCCTAGAAGAGCGAAATATTTTAATGTTGAGTTCAATTGATTTAGTAACGAATGAACAAAGGAAATATTTTAAATGGAAAGTGTGGGTGAAGATTTGTTTTAGACCCATAATTTTAACTAAAAAAAATCCCTCCCCAGTAGTTGGGAAGGGTTAAGTCATAAGACGTAATGGTTAAATTACATATAACAAAAAATAAATTAATCAATCGGGACATCACTCCCGTGCCAGTCATCACTCCGACTTGATTTGTGCAGGTAATCAGCCTGCGGGTGCCGGTCATCACTCCGACGTTAGTTAGTAGTTGTGTTGGTTAGTATTAAATCAACATTTTTATAGATGTCCGCCGTGGCGGATCTCCCGAATATCACTCCGAGGGTTATATTATTTCAAGCTGTTAAGAGAACGTAATCTCGATATAGAGTATACAATCTGAGTGCCACTCGTGCCACGAACAGGCATATATGTAGTTAAGTAATTGGTTATGAGAGGTTAATGGCAATAATGGTGGGCAGTCACTTCTTGTATCAAAACACTACTTATGTTTCATAATTAGAATAAAATCTTTATATGGGAATATTCTTGTTTTGGAACGACTGTTCTGATGAGGGTAATACGGTACCAGAAGATTTCTGATTGTATAAGGACTTTCGGAGCTGTGCTTACTGCTCTGCACCTATGGAAGGGCTTCGATCTCTTTCAAGGAGCGACTACATTTAGAGGACTTATCATCTTGCATTATTTAGTTAGCAAAACTTTTCTCTCGTCAATTATCGCCTTGGTAAATCTCTTTCTATGGATTTTTTTAATGATCGATAACTCCAAAATTTTGGATATCTGACCACTCATTTCTTACATCTTGTTCTGTGTCGTAGATTTTTATTCCCTCGTTGTTTTTGGTGCGTACTAGAAATTTGTTTTCAGTAGTACGAGAGATTACAATGTGATACAGCGTTTTAGATTCATAGTGAGAATCTGATTTTCCGATATATCTCGCGGCATATATTTTAGGCATTAGATTATTTACTTATCATTTTGTATTAGTTCAAGATAGTAAATTATAGGGAATAGTGCAGGAGTTTACAGTAATATGTCATAGATATAAATGTGAGAACTAAGCATAAAAAAACAGGCCTCGATAAAATCGAAGCCTGTTATGTATGCGCCCTCACCTGGACTCGAACCAGGGACCTATTGATTAACAGTCAACCGCTCTAACCAGCTGAGCTATGAAGGCAACTTTACTTTTAGTTGGTTTAGAATTTGACTTCATCCCCTTCAAAAGCGAGTGCAAAAATAGATTTTTAGTTTAAACCAAAAATACTTTTGTGAAATTTATTTAGCAAGAAGAGTGCAACTGCCTAGTGACGCCACTTTAGCAGTTATTTTTTTGCCGGATTCTATGAATACTGCTGGCGTAGCAGCCCCAGCGAGTAGGATTTCACCTGCTTTGAAGGGTTGATTGTACTTGACAGCAAGTCGGGATGCGTTACAAATAGACAAATATGGATTATCCAAAATAGCATTACTGCTGTCACTCTGCTTTACTTCCTTGTCAAATAATAGGCTTATCTCTAAGTTATTTAGTGAGTCAGGAAGCGGTTGCCATGCTCCGATTACGAAGGCAGATGAAGAACAATTATCTGCTATCACATCTTCTAAAGAGAATTTAAAATTCTCATACCTAGAATCTATTACTTCTATAGCAGGTGCACACGCTTGGATATATTCAGGTATCTCCTCTAGGCTTATTTCTCTGTCTAAGTCTTTTTTTAGTAAGAAAGCTATCTCTGGTTCTGCTCTTGGATGTATGAACTTATCCATCGGAAGCTCATCACCACTTTTGTACCACATAGCATCGGTGAGTCTACCCCAGATCATGTCATGTACTCCCATCTGCTCCATTTTGGCAAAGGAGGTGAAGCCTAGCTTTAAACCTGCAAAAGTTTCTCCTCTAGTGTATCTTTCTTCTAATGAGAGTCGCTGTATCTCGTACGCTTGCTCCTCTGTGAAACTCTCAGTAGTACTTATCTGGGCAGTGGCTTTAGCACGGGCTGCTGCCGCGTCTAGTGTTTTAGCTATGTCATTCAAATTCATGACTGCGAAAATAGATAATCAAACGCATCCCGATAGCTATCGGTACAAATACAAACTCAAAACTATTAGCAGCTTTTAACTAAGAAAAAGCTAAAATCAAGTGCTAGATTCAAATGCATTCGTTCTTTGTATCCATTTAGTTCTCATAATTAATAGAAAATAATATGTGATAGAAGGTGCGACCCTTTCAGGGTCGAATGCTATGTAGGCAGTATCCCGTAATTATAAATATAAATCCCTACGGGATTAGTTGTAAGATGATTTGATTTTCAAGTGCTAAATGGAAATAGATAATCAAGTAGAAAAAGAAAATCTGGCTAAATCCCAGTTCTAATTAATTGTCTGTAAGTTGTGATTTGGTAGTTGTTCCTTTGGTATTTGAATGCTTTACTTTTGTAGCAATGAGTTTACTAGTAATAGGAAGTGTGGCTTTTGACGCCATAGAGACGCCTTTTGGCAAGACAGATAAAATAATAGGGGGTGCAGCTACGTACATAGCTCTTAGTAGTAGTTACTTCGGGAGTGATGTGAACTTAGTAGCCGTAGTAGGCGGAGACTTCCCCAAGGAAGATATAAAGCTACTGCAAGATCACGGGGTAGATACTGAAGGTCTTCAAATAAAAGAGGATGAGAAGTCCTTCTTTTGGAGTGGGAAGTACCACAACGATATGAATAGTCGTGATACGCTAGTTACAGAACTGAATGTATTGGAAAACTTTGACCCTGTAATCCCTCAAGCGTATCAAGCGAGTGAGTATGTGATGTTAGGAAACCTATCTCCTCAGGTGCAGCGGACTGTGATAGAACGCATGGAGACTAAGCCTAAGTTAGTGGCTATGGATACCATGAATTTTTGGATGGACATAGCTTTAGATGAATTACACAAGACCATAGCTATGGTGGATGTGCTTATAATCAATGATGAAGAAGCTCGTCAGCTGAGTGGTGAATATGCATTAAAAACCGCTGCTAAGAAGATATTGGCGATGGGACCAAAGTATCTTATCATTAAGAAAGGTGAGCATGGTGCTTTATTGTTTGGTGAAGACAAGATTTATTTCTGTCCAGCGTTACTGCTAGAGTCTGTATTTGATCCTACTGGAGCTGGGGATACGTTTGCCGGTGGATTTATAGGTTATCTAGCTGCTTCGGATGATATTTCTTTTGAAAACATGAAAAGAGCTGTTATTTATGGTAGTGCTATGGCTAGTTTCTGTGTAGAGAAGTTCGGTACAGAGTCACTCGTTAATTTAGAATTACCGGAAATAAATAGCCGCGTGCAGCAGTTCATAGACCTTAGTCAGGTGGAGATAAGTTTGTAAGCTTATCTAATTTTCAATAGTTGAGTTTAGAATGAAGGAGTTTTAAACGATTCTATTTTCACTTACTCTTAGCAGAATTTTTTTTATTTTTTAAGGTTATATTGCTAAGTACTAAAGTGATAATAAAAATGCCAAAGCAATGAAAGACCTTAAAGTATTTGAAACACAAGAAGTGCGAACGCATTGGGATCAAGAAGATGAGAGATGGTACTTTTCTGTAGTGGACGTGGTCGCTGTACTGACTGATAGTAGTGTTCCTAAGCGATATTGGAGTGACTTGAAAAAGAAGTTGACGAACGAAGGAAGTCAGTTGTACGATAATATCGTACAACTGAAATTTGAGTCTTCAGATGGGAAACGGTATAAAACAGATTGTCTAAATACTGAAAATTTATTCAGACTCATACAGTCTATTCCGTCTCCCAAGGCAGAACCTTTTAAACTATGGCTGGCACAAATAGCTAGTGAGCGACTAGACGAAATGCAAGATCCTGAGCTGAGTATAGACAGAGCTCTAGAACAGTATCTGAAACTGGGCTACAGTGAAAACTGGATAAACCAAAGGCTGAAAAGTATAGAGATACGTAAAGAGCTGACGGATGAATGGAAGAATAGAGGTTTAAAAGAAGGAAAGCAATTTGCTATACTTACGAATATTATTACCAAAGCGTGGTCTGAAAAGACTACCAAGGAATACAAGATTCTCAAAGGCTTAAAGAAGGAAAATCTGCGGGACAATATGACCAATACAGAGCTTATTCTGAATATGCTTGCTGACGCTTCTACCAAAGATATCTCTCAAGCAGTAGATCCTGAAACTTTCGAAGAGAGTAAAGAAGTAGCCAAGCAAGGAGGTGATGTAGCTAGTGTTGCTCGGAAGTCTCTGGAAGCTAAGACGGGTAAAAAGGTGGTAAGTGAGTTGAATTCGAAATCTGCATTGCCTAAGCATACGAAAAATTTTAAAAAGTAAAATGAATACCAAAATCTGGAAACAAAAATCTGTTCCTGACCAAGCTCTCGTAGATGTACTTACTTCTGAGCTCAATGCTCCAGCGTTAATAGCCAAAATGCTTGTGCAGCGTGGTGTAGACAGTCCAGATAAGGTGAAAAAATTCTTCAATCCCAGAATAGGGGATATGCATGACCCGTTTCTGATGAAGGATATGGATAAGGCTATAGAGCGAATACAGCTGGCTCAAGATAATAAAGAAGGTGTGCTCATCTTTGGAGATTATGATGTGGATGGCACTACTTCTGTAGCCTTAGCGTATTCCTTTTTCAAAGATAAATTTGACAAGATAGATTACTATATACCAGATAGGTACAGGGAAGGTTACGGGATAAGTAATGCAGGGATAGATTATGCCAAAGAAAATGGCATGAGTCTTATAATAGCACTGGACTGCGGGATCCGAAGTATAGATAAAGTAGATTACGCTACTTCATTAGGTATAGACTTCATCATCTGTGACCATCACTTACCGGGCAAAGAATTACCGGCAGCAGCAGCGGTATTAGACCCTAAACGTAAGGACTGCGAATATCCTTTTAAGGAATTAGCGGGTTGCGGTATAGGACTAAAGCTTGCTCAAGCATATAGCGAAGTCAATGGACTAGATGAGCGGGAGTATCTGCAGTACTTAGATTTTGCAACGCTGAGCATAGCGAGTGATATAGTGCCTATAGAGGATGAGAATAGAATCATTGCTCACTTTGGACTGAAAATCATCAATCAACAACCACGCATTGGGTTGAAAAAGCTCATAGAAGTTTCTATCAATAAAGAAGAACTCAGTATAGGAGACTTAGTCTTCTACCTAGGTCCTAGAATAAATGCTGCTGGTAGAATGGGAGATGCTAAAAATTCTGTGAAGATGCTAATAGCGGATACAGATGAAATGGCCAATGAATTTGCCAAAGAACTAGAAACTCAAAATGCAAGCAGAAAGATAGTAGATCAGCAGATTACAGCAGATTTCCAAGAGATAATAGCAAAGAACCCAAACCTATTAGAACGGAAAACACACGTTTTCTTCAAAGAAGACTGGCACAAAGGTGTAGTAGGTATAGCTGCGAGTAGGGCCATAGAGTTGTACTATAGACCTACTATCATTCTTACTAAAAGCGGCGAGGGTATGCTGGCCGGAAGTGCAAGAAGTGTAAAAGGATTTGATGTGCACGAAGCATTAGAGAAATGTAGCGAGCACTTAGAGCAGTTTGGTGGGCACATGTACGCTGCAGGTATGACAATGAAGGCAGAGAACTTAGACGCATTCCGAGAAGCCTTTGAAAAAGTAGGAGAGGAGATGCTAGATAATGAGATGCTCACTCCTAAAGTATTTTACGATGCGGAGCTAGATGTGAGTCTGGTAGACATGAAGTTTCTGAGCATAGTGAATAAAATGGCACCGTTTGGCCCAGCTAATCTGACTCCTATCTTTTATGCCAAAGGCTTAAAAGATGATGGCACAGGTAAGATCATAGGAAAGACTGCTGAGCATCTCCGGCTGAATGTGAAACGTGCCAATGATTCTTTAGCGGCTGTTGGATTTGGGATGGCTGACAAACTAGCGGACATCAAAAAAGCAGACTCTTTTGAAGCCTGCTTTCAGATTAATGAAAATGTCTTTCGGGGTACTAGTACTATTCAGCTAATGCTGAAAGATGTACGGACTACCAGCGATGTCTGATGTGCTTACGCTTAGTTAGACTAAAGTCTACTGCAAGATATCCTACTGCAGAGAAATTAGTAGCTGTACCCAGCTGAATGTTTCTGTAGAGATTAATCATTCCATAATTTACTCTAGTGCCTACTATAAGTCTGTTTTTCCCGTCTCTGATACTGAAGTTTACTCCTATACCACCTACTATACCTAAATCAAAAGTACGAGGCTCTAGGTCTGCGGTAGTAATAGAGTCTGCACCACCAGCAAAACTGGCTACAATATCGTCATCTATAAATGGAGTCACAGCTGCACCATACGAAAAGTAGGGTCCACCTTCTATAAACCAAAAAGATTTAGGTTGTCCCATTCTATACGGGATAAGTTCTTTTTTCTTGAAAGGAATCTGATACTGTAAGGTAATTGGTACGTTGATATAACTTCCTCCAGCTAGGAAATAGATAATCTTGTCATCTTCATCTACCAAAGAGGTAGGGTATTCCATAGCTCTTCCATCTAGGAGAATATCTCCTTCTATCATGAGTCGTTTTGAAAGTTGATGTTTGTATCCTATGCCAAAACTAGTGGATACACCACTTTGTATAGATCCATTGCTGCTGCTATATCCTAGCATAGTTGATACTCCGCCTCCGCCTTTTACGGTTAGCCATTGCTGAGCATTTCCTATGAGTGGCATAACTGCCAGTATGCATAATGTAATTAGTGTCTTTTTCATCTTCTAAATTTAATAATTGGACAAATATACTTGAAAACAGATATTAGTTATTTATTAGTGCACTACTTTTGTCAGAATATGCGTCTGAGAGCAGAAAATCTAGTAAAACAATACAAAAAACGGAAGGTAGTGAACGAAATGTCTCTAGAAGTAGAGCAAGGAGAAATCGTAGGACTACTCGGGCCAAATGGTGCAGGTAAGACTACTACTTTCTATATGGTGGTAGGTCTCGTCCAGCCAGACTCTGGAGAGGTGTACTTGGATGACGAAAAGATTACGGGTAAGGCGATGTATCAACGGGCTAAAAAAGGTCTGGGATACTTGCCGCAGGAAGCTTCTGTATTTCGTGATCTTACCGTAGAGGATAATATACGTGCTGTGCTGGAGATGACGAATAAGGGTAAAGAGGAGCAACGGGATAAGACAGAGTCTCTAATTGCTGAATTTGGATTACAAAAGGTTAGGAAAAACCTAGGTAAGGTACTCAGTGGTGGAGAACGTAGAAGATGTGAGATAGCTCGTGCTCTGGCTACAGATCCTAAGTTTGTATTGCTAGACGAACCTTTTGCGGGAGTAGACCCTATAGCAGTAGAGGATATTCAAGAAATAGTGCAACAGTTAGTTACTAAAAACATAGGTGTGCTCATAACCGACCACGATGTGCAGGCTACCTTAAACTTGGTAGATAGAGCATACTTGCTTTTCGAAGGAAGATTACTCAAAAAAGGAACACCTAAAGAACTAGCAGAAGACGAGATGGTTCGTAAGGTGTACCTAGGTAAAAACTTTGAATTAAGACCATAAAAAAAGAGACCTTATTTCTGAGACCTCTTTCAATTATTTATGTAGCTTCATCTAGGTCTCTCGCAGAGGACGTTGATGGCACTAGTGTGTCTACTTGGGGACTTTATTCTGTGCTGTCAATACTCAATGGTCCTTGAAGAGCTTGTTCCGCCCACAGTGTGCATAGAAAAACAAATGACCGTAGCAGTGCTTTTTAAGCTCTGATATGGGCATGGTAAAAACAAGCCTGCCTGCCGCAGGCAGGGGCAAGGTTTACCGTGGCTTTTTTTTATGTTTTTTCTAGGCCAAACGAGGACGGTAGGGATACCTTATCACCTGCATTCACTCCTATGTCTCTTGAATTTCCTCGATATGCGGGGTCTGTATCCATAATCCCATCCTCTCCCTCACCTGTATAAACCGTGCCTGCTGATCCATGAGTTTGAAGGTAAATTGCCTTAATATCATTGCCTGCATCTTTATGACTCTTAACATCAAGTATCACTTGATTCATAGTGACAAGTTTTTTAGGAACCCAGTTTGCATTAATTTCACTTCTTTCTTCTCTCTTTACCTTTAAATTAAGCTCCCTAGCTATTTGCTTTAACTGACCCAATTAACATATCTTTTAATCACTTTCCATTCTCCATTTTGTTTATATAGAATTAATGTATGATTATAACCACATAGTCTTCCGCAATTCAATCCATATTTGACCCAAGCATATTTCATTGAAGAATCAAATATAGGAATGGAAAAATATACATACGGATTTTCTAACTGCTCAACAATTTTAGAAGTACGGTTATCAAATATATCTTTATTTAGCTCTATTTTTTTAGAATTAAATTCCTGTGCAATAAAGTAAATGGAATCTTCTTGTTTAAACTCAAATTGATCTAGGTTCCTAAATTCTTGAGTCATATTTGGGAATACTGACGAGCCATATGGAGGAGGTTTTACCAACAACTCTTCTGATTGACTCCTTTTTATATATTGTGGAAGGAACGAAACTATTTTATAGTCAGTGTAATGTACATCGATGGAATCGTTGTGTATTACTGACAATAAAACATCATTAATATTAGATTTATTCTTAACTGAATCGTATAAGTTTAGCTCTTCACTATTGTCGGTACAACCTATTAAAAATAGAACCATCAATAAAAAATTCATTCTTATTCTTTTAAGTATATCCATTATAGTTTTTTAGCTGCTGTTTCAATTGCTTTATTAACCTCTTGACTTGCTTTTTTTACAGGTGTTCCATTATAACTAAAAGATGTTTCTACGTCGGTCTCTGTAGGAGATGTTTTATTGCCTTTCCCATTATAAGATTTATGGTCTTTAAGTGTTTGTTCTTTTGATTGAGCAATGCCTTTTAGGCTATTTTCAGCATGAGCTGTTTGTTCATGAAGTACTGTTTTAGCCCCTGAACCTATAGCTTTTAACAATTTTTTAGCGTTTTCAGCATCCGATTTTTTGGGATCTACTATTTCCTTGACTTGCGTCTTATCAAAGTGTTTATCCGCAATTAAAATAACAATTACTTTTTTCCCGTCTTCAAAACTTTTTTTAATATCATCAGTATTCACATTCTCATAGCTATAAGGGTTAGATTTTTTTGATGCACTCACTTCATCTAATGAACTAAATACTTTGGTCATTCCAGATGCTCCACCAGCATAATCTACTCTTCCTTCACTGTCATAACCTAGAGCCTCAGCAATATCACCATCAGCCGTTCCGACAACACTATGAAATGGAACATAATAAACATCATATGCCGATTGAGACTCTACTTTCTTTATAAATTCTTGCCCCATTGACGTTTCATTTGCTACTTTAAGCATGGATCTCCCTAAAGCATTTTTTGCAATATCAGCATGAACTATCCTTTCCTCCAGTCCGTCAAGATCAATAGCCCCAATCGGTTTATTCCCTGCAAATTGGTAAGGGGTATACCATGGATATGACTTAGTAAGTGGGTCAACACTTAAAAACTTGCCGATTGCAGGATTATAAATCCTAAATCCATAGTCATAAGTAGAGCCACCTCCACCCATTCCTTCAGTGTCAAGTTCCTTACCATTAAAGGCGAATCTATAACCAAACCCCATCTATCTTGTATCTACTATAGTTTTCTCGTTACTGCCCAAAATACTCTTTTACCTTTTTCTGGTAGTAAGGCTGCAGATCTGGAGAGACACTGCGTAGCAGTTCTGTTTCCTTCTTTTTCTCGTCTAGGTATTTTTGGATACTTGGCGGTACCGGTCTTTGCTGGTCTTGCCCTTCGTTACTCGTACGCTTGTCATCTTGCTCCTGCTCACGTTCTGCTCGCTCGTGCTCACTGAGTTTTATCTCTATTTGATTGAGTTTTCGCATCGTTTGGCTATTGAGTCTCTTATTGTATAAGTCTTCTTCCAGCTGATCCATCAGATCTTCTGTCTTTTTTATATCACCTAGACTACCGCCTTTTCCTTCTTTTTGGAGTTTTCCATTCAGTTCTTGCAGTTTTTTACGGATAGCCGCTTGCTGTGCTGCCATCTCTGCAAACTCTTTGCTACCTGGTTTTCCTTTCCCTTGCTTTTGGCCCTTTTCCAGCTCACTCATTTTTTTAGCGAGTTCTTGTTGCATTTTTTTTATGGCATTGGCATTGGGTTTCTTTTGCTTTTTGCCTTTGGCACCACCCGGTTTCTTACATTCAGATTTGGGCTTTCCTTTGTTTTGCTTTTGAGCTTTCATCTTCTGCTGCATCTGATCCAGAGACTCCGCTAGCATTAAGGCTAGATTATTATATCCCATCATAGCATACTGCTGGTTTACTATGGCATTATTCGTATACCGTTCACCCAGGTATTCCAGAGACTTATCCAGGTTGTCATTTATCTTGGCTACCTCCTCGTTTACGAAGGAGGAGATCGATGGGTTACGCTTACTTAGAGCGAGTAGGGAGTCTTCTACCATCTTAGTTTCGTCCTTGATTTTTCGCTGACGCTGAGCCAGTTCTATGTATTTAGGGCTGTAGCGTTGATTTGCTTTAAACCCGTCTATCACCTTCTCTTGGTCAAAGGACAAGAGTACTAGGTTTTCCAGTATCTGTCTGAGATTATTGTAATCTTCTTCTTGCTGCTCTTCAAAGGAGTCTTCCATTTCCTCCTGCATTTGCTCAGCCATCTCTTTCATCTCCTCGGCAGCATCTTCCATACTCTCACTCGCCTCCTTATTTTTGCCTTTGCCTTGTTTCTGCTGGGCATCATCCATCTTATCAGAGACTTTTTCTTGCTTCTCTTCTTGCTTGCTTATATCGAGTGGAGTCTCTAGCTCAGCATTCTTTTTGTCTATGTCTTTAATGTCCTCTTTTACTTTCTCAAACTCTTCTTTGAGTTTTTCTTGCTTCTTCTCTATTTCCTCATTTTTGCCTTTTTCGTCTTCTGTTTTCTTAGCCAGCTCTTGCTGCTCTTTGGCCAGTTTATTGAGTTTGTCTATGGTTTCGTTTAGCTTCTTTTCGAGTTCTAGTTCTTTGAATAGTTCGAGCATACGATCCATCTCTTTGCTCATCTCTTTTTCATTAAACTTAAATTCGTCTAACGCCTGTTGTAAGTCTTCTTTTCTATTTTCATCCAGCAGTTTCTGGATTTTTTCCATCAGCTTTTTAGTCTCCTCGTCTAGGACCTCATCCATCAGTTTTTCTAGCTGCTTTTGCTTTTCGAGCATCTGCTCTTCCTGCGGGGTAAACTCTTGCTCCTTACTATTCTTTTCTAAGTTTTTATTTACAGCACTGCGTATTTTTTCTTCCAGAGCTTTCTGTTTATCCAGTAGGTCTTGTATTTTTTTCTTGTCGTTCCAGTCCAGATTTTTCTTTTCTGTAAGCATTCTTTCTATGCTTTCTATTTCTTTTTGCAGTTCGGTGGCTTCCGCTTGAGCACCAGCCATAGAGCTCTTTATCTCTTTATTGGCTTCCTCAGTTTGTTCTTTTATCTCTTCTGCAGACGGGGCCTTGTAGGTGCTTACGCTGGTCTTGGTAGGTTTAGTGCCATTTACACCGTCATTATCCCACACGGTGAAGTAGTATTCTATCTCATCCTCTGCCTGCACATTCAGTGCGTCTAGACTCCAGTAGTGATAGAAGCTCTGGCTGCCTACTCCTTTATCTATCTGGATGGTGATAGCTCCCGTTTTATCTTGATTATCTTTATTTTCACTTTGCGTAAACCGGTAATTAAACTGCAGTTTACTAAACCCGTGATCATCTGATATGTCTCCTAAGAAATAAAATACCTTATTACTCAGACTATCATTCTTACGCTCTACAGCTATTTGTGGAAACTCATCTGGGAGTACATTTACTTGATAAAAAACAGAGTCTCCTTGAGCTACTTCTTTGTTTCGAGTGTGCACTTTGAGCAGGGTAGACTGCATAAATTTCTTTGCAAATTTCAGTTTTTCTTTCAGCGGTATGAGTGGCTTATCTGAGGTAGATAGAGTCACCTCATCTATATTTCTAGTATCAAAACTCCAAGAAATGACCGTACCTTGTGGCACCGTTATTTCTCCTATGTTTCGCACGGTTTCATTGGCCATGCCAAGATATCTAGGATAGTCTAATGTGGCACTGTAGCCCAGTAGACTCGGCTTTAGAGCAATAGTGAGGTCGTACTCTTGGCTGCTAAATCCACCTGCTTCGAAATATACTTTCTCTGATTTCTGTATATTATTGATCTCGTAATAAAATTGTCCCGTTTGGTCAGTTCGCATTTTATAGCGGGTTTTTCCTAAGACTAGGTAGGCTTCACTTGGGATTTGCTCCCCAGTAAGACGCAGTGGTACGCGTATATTTTCGTTTTGTATCGCTTTTTGATTGTCTATATCTGTGATAAATTGAAATGGAGCTTGGATTTCAAAGTAGGTCTGATAATTAACCACACGCTCACTACTTTCTTTAAAACCAGGACTTACTAGGAGCACAAAGAGTAATCCCAATGCGGGTATAAGAGCATACTTTACGTACGTAAGGTTTTTCTTAAAGGGCACTGCTGCAGCAAATGGTACAGGATTGAGTTCTTTGGTGCGTTGCTCTATGCTGGCCCAGAGTAGGGCACTCGTATTGTTCTTAGATTCTTCTTGGAGTTGTAGCGTGTTTAGGAGTTTGTCTTTCACATCGGGAAAGTGGTTTCCGATGAGTTTGGATGCTTCACGTACACCAAATTTTCTATTGACATTAATAAGTCCTAAAACGGGTCTCAAGATGTACCAGCCTAGGATGCCTATGCTGGAGGAGGCAAACAGATAAAATAGCGTGGTGCGGGTAGTCGTGCTAAACCTAGCAAAATACTCTACGAAAGTGAGTGCAAAAAAGGCTATAACTACTAGGGATACTGTGAGTATAGCACCTTTCAGTAGTTGATTTTGGTAGTACTTTTTAATGAAGTGCTCCAGTTTAGCGAGTAGTGTATTGTTTATCAATGGTCTTCTTTTTTCTGTTAAACGCGAATATACGTTAATTGTTGCTGAGCTCAAGGGCGTATTATACGGACTGAGTGATTAAAGATCGTTAGAGTATTTTGAGAAATGTGCATCAAATTTCAGGCAGAAATGTAGCCTGTCCGCCTCTGGAGGAAAGTCATAGACCCTTCGACATAGCTCAGGATGCACTTAGCTATGCCAAGCCTGCCTTGCCCCTGCCAAGAATTTATAACGACAAAATTGGTGATACAGAATCAGAATAGTCCCGGTATTTGATGACTTAATCCGTATTAGGCATACCAGTAGCAGCTATTCTTACTGTGAAATATAGGAGTAGCTGTCATCAGCGTATCTAGCTCATTCTATAAAAGGATCTATGTATTAAAAACACTAAAATTGGTCTTTTTCAGATGCATTTTATCGTTGTATCTTGTGTGTACTCATAGTGCTATATCTTCCAGAGCCTACTCACAGAAGTGAGGGTATGGTGATAGTGCGGTGAGTTTACTGTGGTCCACTTCCGCTTACTTGTGCCTAGAAGTACGAGTCCTACTAGGCACAAGTACAGTTTAAGATAGAGATACTGCTGGCTGTGATACGTAGGGATGATAGCTAGTATCTATGGGAAAATAAGCTGATGGAGTAATAAAAACCTATGTGAAAGGTTATTTTCGCAGGATAATATGAGGAAATTACTTGTAATTATTATTTTAGCCATCGGTTTCATAGCAGCTACTACTCGTGCAGAGGAAAAGCCTAAGATAGAGTGGATGGATTTTAATACAGGCTATGAGCTTGCTAAAAAAGAAGGGAAAGTAGCTGTAATAGATTGCTACACAGAGTGGTGTGGTTGGTGCAAGGTGATGGATAAAAAGACGTTTTCTGATACGGGAATCATCCGAAGGTTCAATGAAAAGTACGTAGCTATAAAATTTAATCCAGAGGTGAAAGGCAAGTACTATGTAGGTGAGTCAGACTCACTTACGGGCCGTCAGTTACTCATGGCACTCTCTAATAATAAGCCAAGCGGATATCCTACATTTTTCTTTTATGTACCACAAGGCAAAAAGATGTTTCAAGTGCCAGGATATCAAGATGTAGAAAAATTTACTGTTACCTTAGATGGTGTAGATAGATATAAAAAAGCGGTGACTTTAAAAACACCATAAAACATAAATTTTGGGAAGAAAAAGAAAAAAGGACCAGCAGATGCATTATGAAAATGTAGAACTGCTAGCCGCTGGTGGTGAGGGACACGCTCTCGCTAAGATAGAAGGAAAAGTAATCTTCGTAAAATATGGAGCTCCGGGTGATGTGGTAGATCTACAGGTAGTCGGGAGGAAAAAGAAATTCAGCCTTGCTAAAATTACTAAATTACACACCGAGTCAGAGCTCAGGAGAGAACCTTTCTGTGAGCACTATGGCACGTGTGGCGGCTGCAAATGGCAGCACATAGACTACCCCAGTCAGACACAGCTTAAGGATACTTGGGCTACAGACTGTCTTACTAGAATAGGTAAAGTAGAGGTAGAAGAGACGCTACCGATAGTAGCAGCAGAGCAGGTACAGTTTTATCGCAATAAGATGGAGTACACCTTCTCTAATAAGCGATGGTTATATGAAAATGAAACCTTAGAAGATTTAGAACATACCAATGCACTGGGTTTTCACGCTCCAGGTAGATTTGATAAAGTGCTGGCTATAAATAAGTGCTGGCTGCAGGATGATAAAGGAAATGATATCAGAAATTTTGTTTATGAATATTGCATAGCAAATGACTATACCTTTTATGATCTAAAGGAACACACAGGACTGATGCGTAACCTAATGCTCCGCAATACGAAAGGTGGTGATTGGATGATAAATGTAATCTTTGCTAAGAAGGAGGATGATAAAATCGAAAATTTACTCAAGGCCATATACGAGAAGTTTAATCCGAAAGCACTAAACTACTGCATCAATGAAAAGCTAAACGATAGCACTTTTGATCAAGAGTTTATTAGTTATAGTGGTGATTTTGAGATACAAGAAGAGTTAGGCGGTTTGAAGTTTAATATCTCTCCAAAGTCCTTTTTTCAGACGAATCCTGTGCAAGCTGATAAGCTGTATGAGGTGGCTATAGACTTCGCAGATATACAAAATACAGATGTAGTGTATGACCTCTACTGCGGTACAGGTACTATCACATGTGTAGCAGCTATCAAAGCTAAAAAAGCGGTAGGAGTGGAGATAATAGAAGAGGCGATAGAAGCTGCTAAGGTAAATGCAGGGATTAACGGACTGACTAATGTAGAGTTTTTAGCGGGTGATATGAAGGATGTGTTTAACGAAGCCTTTTATAAAGAACACGGTAAGCCAGACATCATCATCACAGATCCTCCACGTAGTGGCATGCATCCTAAAGTAGTAGATTACCTAGCATATATAGCCTGTCCTAAGATAGTGTACGTAAGTTGTAACCCAGCTACGCAGGCACGTGACTTAGCTATGTTAGATGCGAAGTATAAGGTGGTAAAAAGCCAAGCTGTAGATATGTTTCCACAGACGCATCACGCAGAGAATGTAGTGCTGTTGGAGTTGAGAGAATCTGTTGATGCTGAAGCCTAGGTGAGTAGGCATACCATCTCATAATCATCCATCACATATCCGTCTCCTATATCAAAGACAATTTCACGTTTTTTGGTGAAGCCCATTTTTTCATACGCAGCTATAGAGTGAAGGTTGTGTTTATTTACAGTGAGTCGCAGCCCAGTGAGACTATTTTCATTGGCTATAGTGATGGCCATTTGCATCAGTCTATTGCCTAAGCCTCTGCCTCTAGCTGCTGCTTTCACATAGATTTTACTGATAAAAAGCTGTTTGTCTTCCACTTTTATACTTAGGTAACCATACTCCTCGCTGCTGGAGATTCTGAAGTATTGATAGCCGTCTTTTATCTGCTGTGCTATGGCTTCTTGGCTTTGAAATTTAGCTAGCATATAGCTAACCTGCTCAGAGCCTATGATAGGCGTATAGTGCTCCGTCCATATTTCCTTGGCTAAAGCTGCAGTTTTTGTGATATCTTGGTCAGATAGCACAGGAGTGATACGCGGATTATCTATTGCCAAAATTATATCCTATGCCTACACTCACTGGAGCATAGATGCGTTGACCTTTGCCCTCATTATAGAGTAACTTAGAGAGTGGTAAATTGTCTGAGTAATTGTTAAACCCAATTAGCTCTGTGTTTTCTTTGGCACTCACGTTTACATTACTCCATCCCAAGCCCATACTAATATTGAAATACAGCTTATCTCCGAGCTGAGACTGACCTCCAGTCACCAAGTATATGCCTGTTCGGATGCGGTCATACTCTGTAGTGTTATCTTGGTACACTCGTGAGTTTGGGTTATAGTAGGTGAGTTCTCTAGAGAAGTTTACGTATCCACCGTCCAGTCCTGCTCCTATAAAAAAGCCTTCTGCTATGGCATTATCAGCACGTCTTCTTCGTTGATAAAAGCGGAGCTCTACACCTGCTTCTAATCCATAGTTGATATCTATGTCATTTAACCCATTAAATGGGATTACCACATTGAAGTTTACCGTAGGTAGATTATTCTGATTTGCTCTCATCGGAGATATTTCATAATCTAATCTTAGCTTCTGTATGCCTATGCCTATGAGGTTTAGTGCATCTAATTTCAATATTTTATAATCTCCTTTTTGTACTGGATTTTCTGTAGCTGTATCTTGTGCTATAGTGTTAAGAGATAACGCGATTAACAGTGTAAGTACGATTGTTTTATACATGCTATTAGTTGTTTATAGGAGTATACGAATGTACGTATTAACGTTAGTTAATAGTGATTAGATGAGCAAGTTGTCCTTTGCTAGTTATTCTATATGGAGATAATCTAATGGTGCAGACTGTTCTCGATGTATTGTTTTTTAGCAGGGTAAATGAAGATGTGATTTAGGTAAAAGTCTACGTCCCTAGGGTTTCTCGAAATCAATACGCATCTCGTTGTATGGGTTACTCAGCGGATGTACTCGCAGTGTACAATCAGCTAGCATTCTGTAGGTAGTATTTAAGCCTGCTACTTGCTCTATTTGTATCTCTGTACGAGAGGTTAGAAATATGCAGATACGTGCGATCCAAGTCTTTTTTTCTTCATAGAATTTATTTTTTGAAATGGTTCTTCGAGATTACAAATTTATTTGCACATGTTTGCTAGCGTTAAAGCAAGAGTTAGCAAATTAGGACAGTTGCATACACAATGGATAATACAAAAGAAGAACAAGAAAAGGAGCTACTGGTGCAGTTAGAAGGAGATGTGAAAATCCTGAGTGCCGAGTTAGCGGAGACCGTAAAAGCTATAGTAGACGGGGGTTACTCTAAGTTTCCTATCCTCATAGCCCATATAGAGGACATTGCCATAGCCCAGAAGGTAGTAGATAAGAATGAGTCTCAATCATACTATAGTTTTAGTGCGAGTACCATGGAGGAGTTGATTACCCGTAAGATTATATTGACCGACCGTAAGGATGATTTTGAGAAGCAGTACAAGGCTCGTTCAGAGGATTACTGCATATTGCTACTTCATCCAGAGACTATGAAGTTCGTCTTTGCTAAAAAGAAAGCATAATGTCGGATTCTCAACCCAAGGTAGCCATCGTTATTCTCAACTATAATACTCGGTCATTGCTCGAGCGATTTTTAGGTGGAGTATTAGCTACATCTTATGTGAATAAGGAAGTTTGGGTAGTGGATAATGCCAGTACGGATGACAGTGTAGCCTACCTGCAGCAGCATACAGAAAAGATAAAACTGCTCGTATCTCCAGAAAACTATGGATATGCAGGTGGATATAACTGGGCACTTACTCAGATAGAGGCAGATTATTATGTATTGTTAAATAGTGACGTACGAGTGCCAGAAAACTGGCTTTCTCCATTGGTAGAAATGGCCATGTCTGATAAGCGTATAGGAGCTATACAGCCTAAGATATTGGATGCTAAAGATCCGGGGAAGTTTGAGTATGCAGGAGCTTCTGGAGGGTTTTTAGATAAGTGGGGATACCCGTTTTGCAGAGGAAGAGTGTTTGACACTCTAGAAGAAGATATAGGACAGTATGATGATTCGTTGCAGGTGTTTTGGGCTACGGGAGCGTGCATGTTTGTGAAGGCAGAGGTGTATCACAAAGCAGGAGCTTTAGATGCAGATTTTTTTGCTCATATGGAGGAGATAGATCTGTGTTGGCGGATGCAGCGAATGGGATATAAGGTAATGGTAGAGCCTCTATCTGAGGTGTTTCACTTAGGAGGTGGCACGCTGGCAGAAGGTTCTGACCGAAAATATTTTTTAAACTTTAGGAATAATCTTATCCTATTAGCTAAAAATTTACAGACGCCATTTTGGCTATTTATTGTACTTTGGAGAATGGTTTTAGACGGTATTTCTGCAGTTAAATTCATAGTGGATGGTAAGCCAACGTTGTTTTTGACGATTATCAAAGCTCATGTTGCTTTCTGGGGAAGTTTTG
>Ga0222644_1000132_pt1 | contig 37553 bp, 37 predicted proteins | sample AntAcemetagen291_FD_179800 | JGI IMG/M metagenome (GOLD analysis project Ga0222644, IMG submission 179800) | Saline water microbial communities from Ace Lake, Antarctica - #291 | ecosystem: Environmental > Aquatic > Non-marine Saline and Alkaline > Saline | place: Antarctica: Ace Lake...
ATCAATCCGACAAAAACCACGAAAAAAACAAAATAAAAAACAGGCCTCTTTTTGCGTTACCGATTGCAACGGCATCCTTTTGCCTTTTTCTGGCAAAAGATAAAGTGAAAAGCGGGACCCTTTAGGGAACGCCTAAATCATGATTATAATAAGCACGAACAACTCATTTATAACTAGATAAATATCCTAGAAAAAAACTCATTAATAATCAACTTTGTTTTTATTTAAAGGTATGACGCATCTCGTCTGTAGAAGAAGCTCCCAACAATTGATTAAAGGTTTTTATGAGGTCAAAATTTTGAGTAATGGCATCAGCCACGGCAATTCCTGAGACGCCTGTTTTTAAAATGTCTTTGACGTCTTCTGGAGTGATGTCTCCAAAACCAATAAGAGGTGTTTCTGTATCTAATCCCTCACTTATAGTGGTATAGCCATCAATACCTAAAGCTTTAGTTTCAGCATTTTGAGAAGTTTTAAAAGGTCCCAATCCTATATAATCAACTTCTTTAGTGAGTAAGGTCTCGCATTCTTGTAGGGTATGAGCGGTGGCTCCTATAGTTTGCCAAGGATATAAATGTACTCGGGCAACAGTAGGGCAGGTGTCTGTGTTTTCTAGATAAATGCCGTCTGCTTTGATCTCATGGGCAATTTTATAATGGGATTTAATAATCAACCTGGTTTGAAAATGCGCTGTGATTTTTATGACTTCTTGCGCAAGCCTCAAATGCTCTTCTACATCAATATGTTCCAGGTCCAATCGCACCAATTCGGCTCCAGAACCGCAGGCTTTCTGAATGTTTTCTAGATGTGCTGCAGTAGAATTTGCTTGAGACGTATAATGTAGTTTCGGAATCATGAGAACTTTTTTGGTAATTTAAGAAATAGAGTTGCCACCGTATGATGTTTTGGCCACTAATTAAGAGGATGAAGCTGTCTTAAGTAGTAAAAGCTTTGAGCTAGAGCCATTGATGAATAATATATAGCTAGCTCTGTCTTCCTGTGAGGGAAGATACGAGTAGAGTGCTGGCGCTCTTATCAACGTGTACTTAATTAACACCTATACAAGAATAAAGATGTTTTATCCATGATTATGTCAAATAGCATGTGAAAACGCTATTACGTGAGCTGCTCATAAATGTACTATAAGGTTATGGCTTTATATAACTGGGGCTTTGGTAAAAGCAAAAGTCTTGATACTGATTTCCTTTATTTTTATTGAAAATGTTCCTCTTTGACGCTAATAAAACAGGCTTTTTACGGAACAACTATAGGAGCGTAGTGGAATGAGATTATCTTGAAATATTTTTGTAATACTTACGTAATTAATTCATCATTAGTGGTTAAATGCTCCATTCTAAGGTCTTATAAAGGCGTTGTTCTTGAGGCTTTTAGCTTATTTCCCTTTATTTCTCTTTTTCCTTTTGAATAACATTTTTCATGAAAGTTATAGCAAGTAATACTCTAACTATAATGCCTAAAATTTTACACTATTGATTATAAAACAATATCCATTTTGGCACGTAAATTGCTAAAGCGCTTTGGGATTTAATAATCTTGAAATAAAACGGTTGTTACTTGAACATGTGCATGGCATCATTGAAGGGCTAACCAACTAATAAAAAGCACTAAAAATAAATAAAATGAACAATTACAAGATCACAAAACTATTTTTTACCCTATGGCTACTTGTAGCATTTGCAAGTTGCGATTCTGACGACGACGCATTGCAAGTAAGAGTTATAGATTTTTCAAAACCGGAGATAATAAAACTACACGGAGGTTCTAATAAATCCTGGAAACTAACAGAAGTAATTATTCCTGAAAGATTTAGAAATGATCCAAGTTTAATCGACACTACTTGTGTTGCAGACGATATCTATACGTTTTCGGTTCCTACTTCAGAAGTATACGAAAGTAACGTATTGGTTTCTATTGAATTAGGGGATATCCGTTGTTTTGAAACATATAGTGATGCAGAGACTTTTGAAGGTGTACTTTTATATGACCCCTATACATTGAACGGAGTAGATGTGTTCAGGGTTACCTTCTTTTTAGATAAATGCAGCATTACCGATAATGTTCCCGTGGGTGCGACAACAAGATGTTCTGAAGATTCTTATCCTTTGGTGGAGCTCACTGAGGATAGAATGGTTTTTTCAAATGCCACATTTATAGGAGAACAGACATACGGTTATGTATTTGAAAAAATAGAGGAATAGTTCAATGGAGTAAATTAATGAAAAGCAATTATTCTAATGGAATAATTGCTTTTTGCTATAAGTGCTGGTACGTGATCGAATTGGTGCTTTGGATAAAAACGATAGTTTTTATTATCATTCTTGATAAAATGTAACCTATAAGTGCTGCCATAAAGTTGATGGATCATTCAGGCTAATTTTGTTTTCTTTTAAAGTAAAAAACGAGTAAGATGCTTGTGGTGGGATCCACCACTTGCTAACAGCTTTTATCTAAATCTTTGTTCAACAAGCTATTCTAAGTGCATCCCCATAGAAAAAGTCTCAAATATTAGAAATACATTGAAGACCTATCTGAAATGGTATTGTAATTATTTGAACCTGCTATTTTATCAATTTGTTTTATGAGTCATAATGTTGTGGTATAAAATGGGCTGCCATTGATAAATAGTTGCATATTAGACGCGGGTAACAATTACTGGATATTATTTTAAATCAATATTTATGAACGCAGCTGAAGTTTTTTCTATCGTTAATCTTTTGGCCTTACTGATGTGGCTGTTGTTGCTTGCCTTACCTAAATGGAAAGTGACTCGGTTTTTAATTGATTATAAAATCGCACCACTTTTATTAGCAGTGATCTATGCGTTTTATGTCATTCAAGGGCTTCTTAATGGTGGCTTAATGGATTTTGGAAGTCTTGCATCGGTAATGGAACTGTTTACCACTGAGGACGGTGTTTTGACCGGTTGGATACATTATCTGGCTTTTGATCTTGTCGCAGGTATGTGGATGGTGGATCAAAATAAAAAGCTAGGTCTACACCAACTCGTTATGGTCCCCTGTTTATTAGGGACCTTTATGTTCGGCCCGGTGGGCTTTTTATTTTTTATGAGTATTAAATTTTTCAAAAATAAAAAGTCGTGAGCTGTTGGTCATGCAACCTCATTAAGCTAAGAAAAGAAAATTATGTAACACAGGTGACTGGGATCACCTATTTAATAGCAACCACAACGCAATACCCCTCGGCTTCTATAAAGATCATAAAACTTTAATGGACATCAATTTCTTGTTCCTGCTCTTAAAATTCACCTAGTTTAGCGCTTTTCATGTTTCAGGTGATTTAAATTTTGATGTTTTGTCTAGCAGTATGGATTCCTATAATGTTTTTGTTGACGCGTTTTATCCAAAACAAGTAGTTGTGGATCATAATAACCTAAATCTTTAAAAACAAAAGAAAGCGCCATAACGGACGTTTCATTAAATGATGATTTAACTGTGTATAAATTTAGTTGAATTGAAATTTTACCCTTACGGCGATAAAAACCATCACGCGTAAAATTATTTTATGGAATTAAATAATGGATGGTGTCATCTTTCCTTTCTTTAGTACATGTTTACTTATAAAAAACCCTCTTTAATTAGTATCCTAAAAACGTATAGAATTATAAGAAAGCAAGTTGTATTTTGAATTGTTTTTTTGTTTAAATTTCCTAAGTATATTAAATTCTATAAGAATGTAGTGTTCCAACTATTATATCAGAAACACTTCTTAATTTTAAACACAGACACAGCGATCTATCCTAGCCTAACCACGTGTAACTTCTTTAAATAGGGGTACTAAAAGCCTATCGGACTTGAGGTGGAAAACTTCCGAAACAAATCAAAATATTAATTTAAAAAAATAAGTAATGAAAACAAAAATAATAGTCGTTTTATGTGCTCTAAGTCTCTCATTTATATCTTTTACAACTATGGATCAGGAATTGCAGAGTGTGGTTGCCGTTTATGATGGTTATGAATATGAGGAATATAATTTTAGCATTTCTAGTGGTGACGATGGTGAAGAGGCCTACATAGCTTTTAGTGACATCTCTACAGACATTTTAAAATCTTTTGATTTAAAATCTGATGATCTGATAGGGGAAACCTTTAAAATGACGTATCAGATTATTCCTGAAAAGGAAACAGAAGACGGCGAATTCTCAGAAGAAACTTATGTTTTAAAATCATTAAGAATAGCAAAATAATCCTTTTACGGGACTGCGTTATGTGGTCCCGTATTTTTTTTACCATACTAATTCATAGAGTACGTAATAATGACATTACACATTTCATAAATTGATACCAACGCTAAGAGTAAAAAGAAAAATTCTTTTTGTTTCCAAGTATGGAGAAACTCTAGATATAGCCCATGTAATGCAGTCAGAAGGACATAGCATTAAATTATTTATACAAGAAAGAGGTTGTAAAGAAATAGGTTACGGTTTTTGTCCTAAAGTTACCGATTGGAAAAAACATACCGACTGGGCAGACTTGATTATCTTTGATTACACCGGTTATGGGAAAATTTGTGAGTCCCTTAGGAATGAAGGAAAACTAGTTATAGGAGGGTCCGTATACACTGATTTACTAGAGTTAGATCGTAATTTTGGCCATCAACAATTAAAAGCCCATAAGATTAAAGTATTGCCTTCTTATGAGTTTACAAGCTTTCAAGAAGCTATTGCTTTCATAGAAAAATATCCAGATACCTATGTCATTAAGCCTTCGGGCGCAACCCAAGAATTTAAGCAGTTGCTATTTGTAGGTAGTGATGACGAAGGTCTAGACGTGATACGTGTGTTAAAAGCCTATGAAAAATCCTGGGGTAATGATTTTGGTGATTTTCAGCTGCAAAAAAAGGTAAAAGGAGTAGAGATTTCCATCGCTTCCTTTTTTAATGGAAAAGAGTTTTTAAAACCCATAAACATCACTTTTGAGCATAAAAAATTATTTCCAAAAGAATTAGGCGTTTCCACTGGTGAGATGGGAACCAGTATGTTCTGGACCAAAGATTCTCCAATTTTTGATGCGACCCTTAAGAAATTTGAAACCACCCTGGCAACATCAAATTTTATAGGACATATAGATATCAATTGTATTGTAAATGGCAATGGTATTTATCCGTTAGAATTTACTTCTCGTTTTGGTTACCCACAGATTCTAATTCAACGTGCTGGAATCCAAGAACCTTTAGGAGACCTTTTTTATAGACTAGCTTCGGGTCAAAGATTTGAAATTAAAGTCAAAAAGGGATTTCAGGTTGGCGTTTTTATTGTGGTCCCGCCATTTCCTTATGACGACAAGAAAGCCTTTCAACTCTTTTCTAAAGATGCCGTTGTCCTCTTAAAAAAGGAAGCAAAAGAAGGCATACATCTTATGCATCTTAAAAAAGTAACTAACGAATGGCTCATTACTGGAGACACAGGAATTGCGCTTTTAGTTAGTGGTACAGGGATCACGATGAAAGATGCACAACGCAACATGTACAACCGTGTGCAAAACGTTATTGTCAACAACAGTTACTACCGCACTGATATTGGAGATCGCTGGCAAGAGGATTCTGATAAATTATGGTCTTGGGGACTTTTATAATGAGAAGTGATGGAACTAAAAATCTTAAAAAATAAAACGGCTTTCTTTGATCTATTGCCATTAGATTGGCAGGAAAGTATTCTGCCCATTTGGAATACCTGTCAAGAACAGGCCCAAATTTTGACCTTGGAGCAGGATCATGAAATTTGTGCAGGAGGAATTGTATTTTATAAATCTATTCCAGAAATGGAGGTTTACCGAGAGGAAGCAGATTTATGGTTCTTTAAAAATCACCTGTACATTGGTTATGTTTGGGTTCCTGAATCGAAACGCAACAATAACTATGGTAGTTTATGGCTTAAAGAGCTGTTGTTACGGGATCCAAATCAAGCGTACTGGCTAACGACAGAAGATAAACAATTGCGGTACTTTTATGAAAAAGCAGGGTTTACGTATGTCAAGTCTATTTCTTGCAATGGCGTTGAAGAAGAGTTATTTGTTTATAGAAATGTATCTTAGCAAAGCATTACATCTGTTGCTGTACAACTCCTATTGCTAGAAAAAGAAGGGATACCATCTTAAACGCTTTTTTCCAATGCCTTTACAGCATGCCATAAAATAGGTGGGGCAGCCTTTTTTAGAGGTTAAAATGTAACAAAAAGAAGGTGCATAAGTCGCTACTGTAGATGGTCTTATGTAAACTTCAATACATTAAAAAATGAATTCACTATTCAAATCTGAACAAGGAAAGAAACAAATTTTAAGTCTGTATAATGAAAAACTTAAAGAACTTCCAATAGAATTTGAGTACAAAACTGTACATACAAATTACGGGGATACAAATATTATTGTAGTTGGAGACGCAACAAAACCACCAATATTATTAGTTCATGGGTCTAATGGCTGCGCTCCAATTGCTTTAGAAACGTATCCAAACCTGTATAAGAAATTTCAAGTGTTTGCTATCGATGTTCTGGCACAACCCAATAAAAGTTCTGAGACGAGGCTAAGTATGAAAGACAATAGCTATGGTTTATGGATCAATGAGCTCCTACATCAATTGGAACTGAAAAACGTGACCCTAGCTGGTTTCTCATTTGACGGATTAATAATTCTCAAAACCTTAATTCAGAAGGAACAAAACATCAAAGAAGTTTTTTTATCAGCTCCGGCATTCCTTGTAAATGGAAACCCACTAATGGCATTATTTAAGGTGTTTATTCCTATGAAGCTGTATATGATAACACAAAAGAATGCCTACCTTGAAAAATTCTTACAAGCGCTATTCACAGAACGAGACGAATTTGCTTTTAACTATTTGTCTAAAGTGTTGATACATTTTAAAATGGATTTTACTCCTGTCCCAATCATAAAAAAAGAGGAAGCGGCATTGATCAAGACTCCAATCACCATAATTGCAGCAAAAAAGGATGTTCTCTTTCCAGGAGTAAAGATGATCCATCGTGCACAGAAAATTTTCCCTTCCTTAAAAAATGCTGTTTTATTAGAACGATCGAAACACGTCCAAAGTAGAACTGATAATAGGAAAATAGGAGCGTTGCTACTGCGAGATTAAATATAGAGGCTGTTCATCAACTAAAAACGTTGAAAAGGAATCCATGGCGAGTGTTGCCAAAAGTGGTATAAATAGTCCTGTAAGCTCATTCTTTACTACTTCTCATGAACCTTAATGCTATTGCGTTTTGGAACTTGAACTTTGGTGAAAAGTGAAAGTTTGTTACTGCAGTTTCTTAAAAAAAATCTAAAAATTTAATGGAATACGCTTTGCCTTAAGCGACGCTAGGAGTGAAGTGGGAATGTTTATGGAATGTGGGCTAATATGAAAGTTAATTTTTTAATTGATACTTCCTTACAAAGGCACAAATGCTTCCTAAAACAACGCTAATAACAGTAAGTTTTAACACATAAAACGGATGGTGCTTAAACCCTCCAAAATAATTAAAAACTAAAACCCTATTAATATTAACGTACGTGATCATAAAAAATAACACTTCGAATAGTTTTTTCCCTTTAGATAAAGCACCTAATAAAGCTGCAAACAACACAATAAAAACACTTCCTAAAATTAGAGCAATACCTTTATTATAAACAAGTGATAAACAAAGACGAATTACTAAAGGTGACGCTAATAATAGCATTAAGACTAGGCCAGAAAACACATTAGAAAACAATAACCTACCAATTGGTTTGTAAGATGAAAACCAAAAATCTTGTGGTAAGAATCCTAATTGCTTTCACCTATAATTGGGGTCTTTTATTATATTGTTTTTATGTAGAGTGATTATTCCTTATGTAGGCTTGCACATCGTTGCAATCATCTTTAATAAAGTTGATTTTCCTGCACCATTTGGACCGAGTAATCCTAAGATTCCTTTTTCTATAGGTATAGAGAAGTCTTTTAAACTGTAGGTGTTTTTATTATATCGTTTCGATACGTTTTGAATTTCTAGTTGCATACTAGTAGTCTTTTTTAGTTATCCTTGTAGTGGTTGTTTTAAAACCATTTTGATTAAACCTTATGCGTGTATCGTCACCTTTAATACTGGTTAGTGAAGCGCCAACAGCTGTATCGTTTAATGTAATCTCATCTCATCTTTTTGCATCATCTTACTCTGAATTCCTTGAGCGTCGACCACCAGATATAATTGGTTTTCTTCTTGGACTAGCTTTAAAGTTAGGTTTGCTTCTTTAAGCAGATAGGTCCCATTGTATTTTTTAAAAGAAGCTATAGCTACAGGATGGAGAGATCCTGTTTTTTCATCCTGTAAAAAGGCCAACAAATTATTTTTCAATAATTGCTCAGAAGATATTCTCTGCGAATTAGTAAACATTAAATACAAGTTTTTAGTTTTAGGATTATACCCATTTCTAAAAGAATAGCCAGTGTTGCTTCCGCCATGTCTATGGTAGTTTTGTCCTTTGTAGGTTGATTTGAATAATCCAAAGCCATAGGTTTCATTACCAGAATCCCTCCTTATTTTTACCGTTTCTTTTTTTAATAAAATTTCGGTTTCAAATAGTGTCTTGTAGAACTTTCCATATCAGGAAGGGCAGATGCCATGATCCCTGTAGCATTAAGAACGCTCGTAAAAAAGCTATAATCTAAATAGGCGGTCACATCTGTACCTTAATGTAAAGAAATTGCTAATTTTGGAATGCGTTGCGTTTCCAAATCTCAATAAAGTCCAGCATGCTATGTAAAAAAGCACTAATAAATGACGGCTTACGCGTGCCTTCTTCGGTTTATACAGCTGCGCTAAGCAATCGCATCATGCACATGTAATACTTCGTAGTATCTGTACCAATCTCTTTTATAGAGATCATTAATTCAGATAATAATACGTCAACAAAATGGACGGTAATTGGGACACAATTTCTGTGGTAAAGAAAATTAATCGGTCATCAAATCAGTAAAAAGAATCCTCTGAGATATTGATTTTATCATAAGAAAATTAGTTTTCGGGTTGACCGCCTTCCGTGATTCCAACAATATCCCTATCAAAAAGATAATGTACAGTTTTGTCAACACCTATTGTTTTTAGCTTATCGAGAAGCCTGCGTACAGTGGTCTCATCTTCTCTCTGTTCAGTGACATACCATTGCATAAAACTATGCACATTATAATCCTTCTTTTTAATACATTCAAAAATAATTGTATTGATTTGTTCCGCAACAAAAATTTCACTTTTTAAGAATTTTTCGAAAAGTGAGTATACTGATTCAAACACTGATAAAGGAGCTTCAAAAGCGGGTGCTATCTCCTTACTGCTGCGCTCGTTAACAAACTTTACAAGTTTAGTCAGGTGTAAACGTTCCTCTTTCGATTGGGCATAAAAAAACTTTGCTACTCCTCTATACCCTTTTGCATCTGCCCATGAAGCCATAGCGAGATAGCGCATAGAGGCTTGTGCTTCGTATGTAATCTGGTCGTTAAGTAAGTTTTCTATCGATGTTGTCATAGTGGTAAGATTCAGGTACTAATTAAATGATTATGTATTAAAACGAATTTATCAAAAATAGCTATTTAGAATGATTATAAATAGCTATTTTTACAAAAAAACGAAATGATACTATATGAAACTACCGCAAAAGAAGCTGTTAATATAATTAAATCCGGTGATCGCGTTTTTATTCATACTGCTGCAGCGGCTCCCGCACGACTCATTCAAGCGATGACAGATAGGCATGATGAGTTAGAAAATGTAGAAATTATCTCTGCACATACCGAGGGTGAAGTACCTTATGCAGATGATGCGTATGCCAGAAGTTTTAATATCAATTGTTTCTTCGTAGGACATAATATGAGAGCGCACGTGCAGCGAGGTCGTGCGCACTATATACCTATCTTTTTGAGTGAAATTCCTGCACTTTTTAGGAGTAGAAAAATGCCTATTGATGTAGCTTTAGTTACCGTATCTGTTCCCAATGATAAGGGCTTTTGCTCCTTAGGCTGCTCAGTAGATATTTCTAATGCAGCTATTGATACGGCTCGTTATGTCATCGCTCAGATTAATCCAAATATGCCCTTTGTACACGGTAATGGTATTATCCATTTAAGTTACATACACGCCTGTGTATATGTGGATGAACCGCTATTTGAAATGAAAATGAATGCTATAACGGATACAGAAAAAAGCATAGGCAAACATATTGCAGGTTTAGTTGAAGACGGAGCTACGTTACAAATGGGTATTGGAGGAATACCAAACGCTGCACTGTCTTATCTAACTCATCATAAAAACTTAGGAGTACATACAGAAATGTGTTCTGACGGTATTATCGATCTTGTACAAAGGGGTATCATTAATGGAAGTAAGAAAGTCACAGAACCTGGTAAAGTAGTTTCTGGTTTTGCTTTTGGAACAAAACGTATTTATGATTTTATTGATAAGAACCCAATAGTAAACTTGAAGGATGTTGGTTATGTAAATGACACTCGTACCATACGCCAAAACCCAAAAGTCACCTCAATAAATAGTGCCATAGAAATCGATTTATATGGACAGGTATGTGCCGATTCCATAGGGACAAAACATTACTCCGGAGTAGGCGGTCAAATGGATTTTATCCGTGGTGCGACACTTTCAAAGGGTGGAAAAGCAATTCTTGCCTTACCCTCACGTACCTCTAAGGGTATTCCACGTATAGTCCCAACATTGAAAATGGGTGCTTCTGTAGTGACTACGAGAGCACACGTGCAGTATATAGTAACTGAATTTGGTATAGCATCCTTGTACGCAAAAAACTTAAAAGAACGTGCTAGGGCTATGGTCAACATTGCACATCCTGATGATCGTGAATTTCTATGCAGAGAAGTATATCAAAATTCAAAAATTATGGTCTAATGCCACCATTAGAAACCATCATGCGCTATTTAGAACAGAATCATTAACATTAATTTTTCTGTTACAATAATACGGAATAGTTAGCTTTCGCGAAAGCATAACAAGCATCAGAATAAGAATTAAAAAAATGACTATTAAAAAAAATACGTTGCGTCATGAAATTAAACAGCACAGATTTAAATAAGATCTACAGCAATGATATAGGAATTACATTTAAATGGAAAGGCCTCTCTGATGGACATCCCTATAACAATATAATTAATCTTGTATTCAATGAGACTGGATTACATTTTAACCTCATAGAACTATACATTTTCCAACAAGATATTGAAAAGGCACTAAATAGGACGCTACCATGTGAGAGTAAATACCCAAAAGAATGCAAATCAATACTTTTAGAAACACCCCTGTCTCAGCTTAGCTTTGCTATGAGTTATAATGATCTTGTATTGATGAAAGAACTCATTGAAGGGAGTTTGTTTCAAATAGCATTATCAAATATACTTCAGAATATTCTAGAATAAATGATCACCATAATTGAAACAAAGTATCCTCATTTTCATCGGTGTGCTATCTCTTATTTCAAACACCATTGCAGGTCAGAACGAAGAGGCTATCGCTTCTCTTTACGACCCTTAGTTTATTACTACCAAAAGAGATTTGAATCCTATTACAATTAAAATGTTAAGAAATAATAACGCGATACCGCTTGAAGGTGATTTTGATGATCAAAACGATGACAACATGTTTAACAATAAACGTAAATCGGCTGAAATTTATAGAAATTTTCTAATGATAAAATAGCAATACATCCTTTAGGATAGTAGAATTCGAAATTGATTTCGAAAAAATACATAATAAATAAATCAAATCCTTAATTTATAAAGGGAAAGAGTATGGTGCTAATTTATACGGGATCCAATCATTCTTAGTGAACTATGGAATGTGTTCTGAAATATAAAAAGAGTGGCATAGCATCAAAAATCAAGTATGCTCGGGATTCTCAAAGGTAAGCAGCGTTTCCCGTTGAAATCCAATATTTACAATACCTCCTAACTTTTGTTGAGAAATACAGTTAAGAACATTACCGTTGGGAATTCTTAAGGTATTGACATAATGCCCACCTTGAAAAGCACTCTTAACAATGGTAGCCTGGGCCATACAACTACATTCTTGATTCACAAGAAAATCACACTGACGGATCCCATAATGTTTCCCTTTCTCGGGTGTAATTCCAAAAGATTTTAGACGTATTTCATTAAGTTCGAGTACTGCACTGAAAAGAGAAGCAATGTATAAGTTTTCTGGTGCTTTATAAAGAGTTTCTGCATTGCCTTGTTGTTTGATATGACCATCTTTAAGCACAACAATCTCATCTGCAATTGCGATAGCGTCTTCGATATCGTGAGTCACAAAAAGCGCTGTTACATTTGTACTTTTCAATATGGAAAATACCTCATTACGGAGTTGTAATTTTAAGGAAGCGTCTAAATTACTAAAAGGTTCATCGAGTATAAGTAACTCGGGTTCTGGTGCTAGTGCTCTTGCAAGTGCCACCCGCTGTTGCTGACCTCCTGAAAGTTGATGCGGATATCGTTCTTCATAGCCTTCCAATCCCACAAGTTGTAGTACTTCAGATACTCGTGCATTGATATCTTGAGATTTGGAAAGTCCGTATGCGACATTTTTATAAAGCGTGAGATGTGGAAACAGGGCATAGTCCTGAAATACCATTCCTATCTGCCGATTTTCAGGGCTCACAAACGTTTTATCATTAGAAACGATAGCATCATTTATTGCAATGGTTCCTCTGGTAGGTGTTTCTAATCCTGCTATCAATCTCATTAATGTAGTTTTTCCACTTCCGCTTTCTCCTACAACAGCGAGAATACTTCCTCGTTGCAGTGAAAGTGAATTAATGGTAACGACAGGATTTCCTTTAGTAAAGGACTTTTCTAATTGTTTTATAGTTAATAATGCAGCCATGAATTATGTTATATTATTGTTGTTATCCACTCACTACAAATCGTGAATTGATGAAACTTTACCGTTTTTGCAAACCCTGCTTCTTGTAATAATTCTTCACAACGTTCGTTGGGTATGGCATGTAGTTGCGTCGTGATTCGTATTTTTCTTTCAGCAATGTCCACTGGACTCCAATGCTCAGGGAATAAGTTGCTCTGGATTGCAAAGGTATCTAAAAGTTCTTTTTTGCCTCCGGATATATCAAACAGGAGCAAGGTGGCAGCGTCATAGGTTTCTTTCCATTCGAGAGCGTCCACAGTCTCCTTGATTAGCTTGACTTTCTTGCATGGAGCTAATTTTGTTTTCGCGAAAGCGAGCATCTCTTCAGAGGGATCACATGCGTCTATATTCCAGTGCTGATTATACTGCGCCAATAGTTTTGCTTGATTGCCAGTGCCACAAACAGTTACCAATATTTTAGGTTGTATCACAGTGGCCAACTGTTGCTTTAAAATCCTAGAAACGCTCTGCATGAATAGAGAGTAACTTGGAAATAGTTCCGTTATGGAACGATCATAGTCGGTAGCCCTTTGTCCTTTAAATACCTCCATATGCTTAAGTTTCATTATTATTTTAATATCAAACGGTTCAATACTATAATGGGAACCACACCTGTAGCAATGATACAAAGGGAAGGAATAGAAGATTCCAAAATAAGTTCATCACTTGCAAACTCGTACGCCTTTACTGCCAGTGTATTTACATCATAAGGTTTTAGAATTAGAGTAAGCGGTAGTTCCTTCATTGCATCAACAAAGACAAGTATAAAAGCACTGAATAGCCCTGTCTTAAGCAATGGAAATTCTATTTTAAAAAATGTTTTAAGCTTTCCAGCGCCAAGTAATTGGGACGACTCTGCGAGACCCTCGCTTATTTTTATACTACTTCCTTTTAGAGGATTAAAAGCAACGGCCATAAAACGTATCACATAGGCGTAAATCAAAATAAAGATAGTACCATTAAGGAGCAGGCCTATATCTATATGGAACAGTTGATTACTTATCTCAATCAACCATTTGTCTAAAGCTAAGGTAGGGATCATGATCCCTATAGCTATTACAGCGCCAGGTATGGCATATCCTAAAATGGCTATTCGCGAGCTTTTCTTTAATATTTTTAGTCTATTCCATTTTGGAATGTATAAAATTAATACCGCAAAGAAAACCGTAATAACGCCTGTAATTACAGCGATACCTAAACTTTGTAAAGCAATCTTAAAAAAAGATGCGTTCAAAACTTCGGCATATGTTAATACGGCCCAATAGCATAATTGCCCTACAGGAATCACAAACCCAAGGATCACCGGAATACTTGCAATACTTGAAAGAAAAAATGCGCGTCTTTTGGAAACCTTCAATTTTGGCAATTGCACGGCACTTTTAGTAAGCGTCGCATATCCTTTATTACCGCGTTGCTTGCTTTCAAAATAAAGCAATAGAAAAACAACTAAAAGTAATAATGCAGATAAATATACGGCTGTGGCTGGTTCTGCCAATGAAAACCAAGACCTGAATATTCCTGTGGTGAATGTCGATACACCATAATATTTTGCAGCTCCGTAATCGTTTAGAACCTCCATAATAACCAGAATTAATCCCCCAACGATAGCCGGTCTTGCAATGGGGAGAATAAGGGTGAAGAAGGTTTTAGTTTCTCCGGCTCCAAGCATTTTTGATGCCTCAATAAGGCGATTTGATTGATATAAAAAAACCGCACGCGCACTTACATATACATACGGAAATAAGGAAACACTAAGTACCACAATCAGTCCATACATATTCATAACACTCAATCTCGCAGCTGGTAAGCCTATACTTTCAAGAATACGCTGAAACGTTCCACCGTAATCAAATAGACCCGCGTAGGCATATGCCGTGATATAAGAAGGCATAGCGAGCGGTAGAATAAGCATCCACTCCAAAGTTTTACCTAATGGGATATGGTATCGACTCACAATCCAAGCTGCGGAAACACCAAAAAAACCGGTGAGAATAATACAGCCCACACTTAAAAATAAGGTGTTTAAACTATAGTCAAGCAAAACATTCTCGACAATATGACCCCAACTCTCACCGGGTCCCATCAGTAATTTTATAGCTATAGTAATCACTGGAATTGCCACAAAACAAACAATGATCAATGTAATTATTGACCATTTATTCGTGTCTCGACGGATATGAAGTTTAGGAATCGAAATAATGCCTTTAAACATTTAAAATTATTATTTCCAGCCTACCACATCAAAAAGCATTACTGCGCTCTTATTATTTTTTCCTAGCTCGGATAATGAAAGTGTGTCTTCTTTAAAGTTGCCCCAAGATTGAAGTAAAGGTGATGCAGAAACAGCAGGATTTACGGGGTACTCATAATTTGCTTTTGCAAATACTTCTTGTGCTTCTTTACTAGCTAAATACTCAATAAAAGCGATAGCGTTTTCCTTGTTAGGTGCATATTTGGCTACACCTGCGCCACTTATGTTTATGTGAGTCCCGCGTCCATTTTGGTTGGGAAAAAAAATCCCTACTCTTTCTCCTGCTTTTACTTCAACTGGATCTTTAGAGTTTAGTAATTTTCCTATATAATAGGTGTTTACAATGGCAATGTCTCCTTCACCTGCAACAACAGCTTTTATTTGGTCACGATCATTTCCTTTGGGGTTGCGTGCCATATTACCTACCACTTTTTCTGCCCAAGCTTTTGCTGCTTCCTTTCCATTGTTTGCAATGATAGAGGCCATTAACGATTGGTTATAAATATTTCCAGAGGAGCGTACTAATATTTTACCTTTCCAATCAGCATTTGCGAGGTTTTCATAAGTTGATAAATCTTCTGGTTGAACGCGATCTTTTGCATATGCTAGGACACGAGCGCGTTTTGTAAGCCCATACCATTCGCCGTTTTCAGCTCTTAGGTGTTCAGGAATGGTGGTATTTAATGTTTCAGAAGAAATAGGTTGTAACAAATTTTCATCTGTTGCTTTTACCAATCTTCCAGCATCTACAGTAATAAGAACATCTGCTGGAGATTGTTCTCCTTCTTGCATCATTTTTTGCATTAACTCATCTGCACTTGCATTAACTACATTTACTTTAATACCTGTTTGGTTTTCAAACTGAGCAAAGAGTTCTTGATCTGTAGGGTAATGTCTATGTGTATAAACATTTACCTCTTTTAATGACACTTCTTTATTTATAGTGTCTTTTGTTTCGTTTTTACACGATGTCAAAATACCAATTGTTGCTAGCGCTATGAGAATGTTTTTTTTCATTTTATATCTTTTTAATATCTGTTATTTTATTTTTTTACTCTGTAAATACTTATCTGGTCCTAATTATTTGTTTTACAAAAAATATATGAGTACCCTCTTTTTTTAAAGTTGAAGTTACCATCCTTTACTATGGCAATTCATAGTAACTTCCCATCGTCATAATCAGTATTGCGACTCTTTCTTCAACACTGGGCTTCTCTCTCCTTAGCCTTCCCATAAATGATTTTATTAAGCCAATACGTGCCATAGCAGTAGGAGCTGTCATCGTTTTTTTTTAATAAAAGACAAAGATAACACTCTATGTGGAATGATTCTAAATAAAAACAAATTTTAAGTTTGTATTATGAAAAACTAAAAGAACTTCCAATCGAATTTGAGTACAAAACTGTAGACACAAATTATGGGGATACAAATAGTATTGTAGTTGGAGACGCAACAAAACCGACAATACAAATAGTTCATGGGTCCAATGGCAGCGCTCCAATTGCTTTAGAAACGTATCCAAACCTGTATAAGAAATTTCAAGTATTTGCTATCGATGTTCTGGCACAACCCAATAAAAGTTCTGAGACAAGGCTATGTATGAAAGACAGTAGCTATGGATTATGAATCAAGGAGCTCCTACATCAATTGGAACTGAAAAACGTGACTCTGGCTGGTTTCTCATTTGGCAGATTAATAATTCTCATGACCTTAATTCAGAAGGAACAAAACATCAAAGAAGTTTTTTTATCAGCTCCAGTCTACCTTGTAAATGGAAACCCACTAACGGCACCGTTTAAGGTGTTTATTCCTATGAAGCTGTATATGATAACACAACAGAATACCTTCCTTAAAAAATCCTTACAGGCACTATTCACAGAGCGAGACGAATTTCTTTTAACTATTTGTCTAAAGTGTTGTTACATTTTAAAATGGCTGTTACTCCTGTCCCAATCATAAAAAAAGAGGAAGCGGCATTGATCAAGACTCCAATCACCATAATTGCAGCATAAAAGGTTGTTCTCTTTTCAGGAGCAAAGATGATCCATCGTGCACAGAAAATATTCCCTTCCTTAAAAAATGCTGTTTTATTAGAACGATCGAAACACGTCCAAAGTAGAACTGATAATAGGAAAATACCAGCGTTGCTATGGCGAGATTAAATATGTAGGCTGTACATCGACTAAAAAAGGTAAAAGGAATCCATGGCAAGTGTTGCCAAAAGTAGTATAAATAGTCCTGTAAGCTCATTCTTTACTACTTCTCATAAACCTTAATGCTATTGCGTTTAGGAACTTGAGCTTTGGCTAAAAGCGAAAGTTGTTACTTCAGTTTCTTGAAAAAATTTATTCTAAAAAGTTTCTTCAACTATGTTAATGGAACACTTTTTATGTGACGACGTAGGAGCGTAGTGGAATGTGTGTGGAATGGAACATTAATTATTATATAGTTTACTAATAGTGCTTTTATAAGTAAGTCCTATAGGTATATTATGTTGTTCTATTCGAATTCTATTACCTTCAATAAGTCTTATTTTGTCTAATGCAACCATAAAAGATTTGTGTGTTCTTATAAATCCTTTTGACTCTAAAAAAGTTTCATAATAAGAAATTTTCTCATGGCTTATAATCATTTCATTTTTTAAAAACAATTTGGTATAATTACCATACGCTTCAATAAATAGAATTTCATTAGCATCAATATAATAGTGTTTTTTATCTCCTTTTACAAAGAATTTATCTGTCTCGGTACCTCCTTTAATGATTTCATTTTTCAACGAAAAATCATCATTAATAATTACTTTATTAATAGCTTTCATTAAACGATCAAAACTAAAAGGTTTTAATAGATAATCGTTTACGCTTAATTCAAATCCTTCTACAGCAAATTCTTCATAAGCGGTGGTTATAATTACTTTTGGTGGATTGGTTAATGTTCTTAAAAAATCTAAACCACTTAATTTAGGCATATTAATATCTAAAAACATAAAATCTATAGTGTTTTCATTTAAGAACAGTATGGCTTCCTTGGCGTTGTAGCAGTTTTTTTCTAATTTTAAAAGAGGCAGCATATTACAATATTCTTCTATAATTTCATGCGCTATTGGCTCATCATCAATAATAATATATGTATTCATAAAGAAATTTTTAATGTCACATTATAAATATTGCTTTGACGTATGAATTCCAATGTATGCTTTTTTGGGTAAAGTAAAGATAATCTTCTTTTCAAATTTGTTAGCCCAATACCTTTAGCTTGGTTTTTCTCTGTTTCATCAAAATTATTTTCAATAGAAAAATAGATTACTTTAGCATCATTAGTTAAATTAATTTTAACGAAAGCATCTTCCTCTAAAGTATCCACACCATGCTTAAAAGCATTTTCTAAAAGATTAATAAATAACAAAGGTGCAATGGTTAGCGTTTCATCAATAGCATGATTAAAGGCTATTAAAACGGACTTTTTATATCTTATTTTGTGCAACTCTATGTAGTTTTCTAAATACGTTATTTCATTTTTCATGGTAACACTGCGTTTTTCGCCTTGATATATGGTATAACGCATCATTTCAGATAGTTTTAAAATTACTTCAGGAGCTTGTTTTGAGTTTTTTATAGTTAATCCGTATAGGTTATTTAGCGTATTAAAAAAGAAATGCGGATTTAACTGACTTCTTAAATGCAATAATTCTGCTTGTGTTTGCTCATTTTTTAATCGGACAGTAGTATTAATATGATCGACCAAAATATCTATTAAAAATCCAAATAAGAGAATAAAATAATAGGTATCTAAAATACCTTCTAAAAAGCTGTATTCATTTATAACGGTAACTATTAAAAGGACAGTAACTGCAATAAAAAACATTCGAAAACAAAAACGTAGCAAGCCCCATCTTTTAATGATACTTCCACCTTCATGAATATTATTTCTATTTCTAAACTCAAAATAAGTGTAAACACATAGAAAAATCAGTAACTCTGAGAGTATGAACTTAATTAACATGTTGTTTGGGTAGGCTTCAAAAAAACCAGTAATAATAGCAATACATAATAACATTAAGAGTCCTTTTTTATAATGCTTCAACCAACTGCTTCGTTTTCTAAGAAACGCTACTTCTAAAAAAAGGATTATGAGAATAAGGTATATAGAGGTCAAGAGTAATAACATTCCTGTATTTTCAAAACCATTCATAATAGCGACTAACCCCAATGCTAATAACACCAGCGTTTTAATCCCTATTCTATTACTATTTTTCCTAAAAAACAGTTTCATATACAGCAATAATAAGAAATATAAATGATAGAAAATAAAAAATGGTGAACAGCTATATTATGCCAATATACTTGATATAAATAAGGACGAACATTATTTTAAATGGTTTTAATATATGTGTAACACCGAAAGGAATAGGTTTATCATAATTATTTTCTACTAAACGATTTCACCAATATGTTAGCTTAAAATAAAATTAGGATAATAGTTGATACAGCAGTATCTCATTTTTTAGTATATAGTAAAGCTGTAAAATTTAAAGAATCAATCTAATCAAAAAATATAAAGCAAACAGGGATGAAATTAATCATTAAAAACTTATCAAAAACCTATAAGAACGGGGTAAAAGCCATTGATAATTTAAGTATTGAAATTGGAACGGGAATGTTTGGCCTATTAGGCCCAAATGGTGCTGGAAAATCTTCCCTAATGCGCACCATTGCAACACTTCAGTATCCAGATTCTGGAACCATCACTTTTGGAGACATCAACGTATTGAAAGATCAAATGTTATTACGGAAGCAATTAGGTTATTTGCCACAATCATTTGGTGTTTATTCTAAAATGTCGGCAGAAGGTTTGCTGGATTATTTTGCAATGCTTAAGGGTGTCGATTCCAAATCAGAGAGGAAGCAACTTGTAAAAGAGGTCTTGGAGATTACCAATCTCTATGAAGTTAGAAAAAAATATGTTGAAGGTTATTCTGGTGGAATGAAACAGCGATTTGGAATTGCCCAAATGCTTTTAAATAATCCCAAGTTAATTATCGTTGATGAACCAACTGCAGGTTTAGATCCTGCTGAACGACACAGGTTTTTAAATATTTTGAGGGAGATAGGGACAAACAGTACTGTTATTTTCTCAACTCATATTGTAGAAGATGTAAAAGACCTCTGCAACGGATTGGCTATTTTAAATGGAGGAAGAATTTTAAAAAATACCACTCCAGAAAAGGCTACTCAAGAAATTAAAGGACACATTTGGACAAAAATTATTGAACGTGAAGGTTTAAAAAGTTCTGAGGCTATATACAATGTGTTATCATCAAATTATAATCAGGACAACTCTTTGACCATACGAGTTTATGCTTCTAAAAAACCCGCTAATGATTTTAAGGAAGTTCAACCTGAATTAGATGACGTGTATTTTATCGCCTTAAAAGAGGACGAAGTCATTCTTGGATAAACTAAAATTTTTCTAATTTAAAACTCACTCCGATGTTTTCTACAATTTTTCTACACGAATTAAGGTATTGGTTAAAAAGGCCATCTTTTTATATTTACTTAACTATATTTTTTATTGCTTCAATAGGAATAGCCTCAGGTATTGCTGGGTTTTTCAATAATCTTGATGCCACTAGCAGTCTACCAAAATTGGTAAATTCTCCAATTGGTATTTATAATATATACAACACATTAACAGTATTAATCTTCTTTTTACTTCCTTCTATCATTGGAGTAACCATTTATCGAGATTTTAAAAGTGGAATGCATAAACTTTTGTATTCTTACCCATTTACGAAGGCTAATTATTTATTTGCGAAGTTTTTTAGTGGTGTCACGATTGTTACAAGCATCGTTTTTATTATTGGCATTGGAATCGTTATAGGGTTTAATCTACCTGGCATTGATCCAGATCTAGTTGGGGCTTTTAATTTTATGACCTATTTGAAAACCTATCTAGTGTATTTACTTCCTAATATTTTATTGTATGGTGCTATTGTATTTGCGGTTGTATCGTATACAAGAAATATTACAGCAGGTTTTATTGCCTTTATAGTGCTTTTAATATTGCAAATTATAATGGCAACCTTGCTAACAAATCCAAATTATGAATCCTTTGCTGCATTGTTAAACCCAACTGGGGCATCTGCGGTTGATTATTATACAAAATATTGGACAGTGGCAGAGCAAAATAATTTGGATTTGCCATTTAAAGGGTTCATTATTTACAACAGACTGCTATGGTTGATGGTTACTACTTTAGTTTTTGGAATATCCTACAGGTTTTTTTCTTTTAGCCAGCAACCAGTACCCTTTTCATTTAGAAGAAAACTAAAAGGAATGAGATCCACTAAAAGTAATTTCGGAAGTCTTACAAAAGTGGAATTATCAGAAGTAAACCTAAATTTTTCTTTTCTACATAACCTTAGAACGACATGGAAACTCTCCAATATCGATTTTAAATACATTACTAAAAGCATTCCTTTTATTGCAATCCTAACTGTTGGGGTAGTTTTGTTGATTCTTGACTATATAGGGTCTGGGAGTTTTCGAGGTACTTTTAGGTACCCAGTTACTTGGAAAATGTTAGAATATAGTGAAGGATATACGCTGGCCATCATGATCTGTACATTTTTATATGCAGGAATGCTAAATCAAAGATCAAAAATAGTGAATATCAATTTGCTGGTTGATGCCACTCCGGTTCCAAACTGGACGCTTTTGGTCTCTAAGTTATTAGCGTTACTAAAAATGCAATTGGTATTTCTTTTCGCGCTTATGATTGTTGGTATTTCTTATCAAACTTATAAGGGCTATACTCATTTCGAATTATTACATTATGTATTTGATCTGTTTGTCTTAAATTTCAGTTACTTTATGTTATGGGCATTTTTAGCCTTGTTTGTACAAACATTGGTCAGAAATCCATTTATAGGATTATTTTTATTAATCATATCCTTTCTCATCCTAAGTACGCCTTTAACCAGTATTATTGGTATTGAGCAAACGATCTTTAAATATGCCTCAGGATCTTGGTATCGTTATTCAGATATGAATGGATATGGGGATTATCTATCGCGTTATTTTATATATAGAGTCTATTGGCTATTGGCAGGCATGCTTCTTTTAATTATAACAGGGTTATTTTTGGTGAGAGGATTACCACATTCTTTTCGTCAAAGGGTATCCATTGCAAAATTTCGCTTTAAGCGAAAAACTAGGATAGGGTTTGGGTTACTTCTCATAGGATTTTTAAGTATGGGATCTCGCATTTATTATGAGAACAATACGCTTAACACAACGGGTTCAGAAATAGAGCAATTTGAACACAATGTACAATGGGAGAAAAGGTATCAAAAGTATCAAGCCTATAAACAGCCAAGAATTGTTTCTGTAAATGTAAATTTCAATATTTTTCCTAAGACATTAAATTTTGACCTTGTTGGTACATATACTCTGGTAAACAAGTCGGAAGTAGCAATAGATAGTGTCTTCTTGAAATATAAAGATTACCCAAGTACTTTTAAGTTTAATAGACCGCATACCCTTGTTTCTAAAGATACAGAGCATAGGTTTGATATTTATCAATTAAAAGAATCTCTACAGCCTGGGGATAGTTTGGAATTACGTTTTACAATTAAAAACAAGCCAAACACTATGTTGCATGGTAATCCTCTTGTTCTTGGAAATGGCACATACATTTCCAAATCAAAATTATTGCCAACGATTGGTTATCATCATTCAAGTATAAAAGATTCCACTATTAGAAGACAAAAAGAATTGACTCCTATTGACATTATGAGACACCCTTCAGATACAACTGCATTAGGAAATAATATGATTTCCAACGATGCAGATTGGATCGATTTTGAAGCTATTTTAAGCACATCTAAAGATCAGATTGCCATTGCTCCTGGATATTTGCAAAATGAATGGCTTGAAGGTGAACGTCGTTATTTTCATTATAAAATGGACAGTAAAATTCTAAACATATATTCCTTTAATTCAGGAAGATATGAGATCAAAAAAGATACTTGGAATGGAGTTAACTTAGAAATATACTATCATAAGGATCATGCATACAACTTAGATCGAATGATGGCAGGAATGAAAGCTTCATTAGCATATAATTCAACAAATTTCGGACCCTACCAATACAAGCAAGTTCGAATCATTGAATATCCAGCTACAATAGCTGGTGGCGCCAGTGCATTTGCCAATACCATTCCATTTTCCGAAAGCCATGGATTTATAGCTGATGTGGTTGATACTGAGGAAGGAGGAATCGATTACCCTTTTGCAGTGACAGTGCATGAAGTGGCACACCAATGGTGGGCACATCAAGTGATGGGAGCCTATGTGTTAGGAGCGAGAGTGCTTACGGAAAGTATATCTGATTATGTGAGGCTAAAGACGTTGGAGCAACGATATGGAAAATCGGAGATGCGCCAATTCTTAAAGTATGCCCTGGATCATTATTTGTCTGAAAGAGGTGATGAAATTTCTGGTGAATCTCCGTTGATGTATAACACAGGTCAGCATTATATAAACTATTCCAAAGGAGCCTTAGTTTTTTATGCTTTGAGTGATTATATCGGAGAAGAAAACTTAAATAAAGCACTACGTAATTTTTTAGAACAACATCAGTTTAAAGGACCTCCTTATGCAACTTCAATAGACTTACTCGAACATATTAAAAAAGTAACTCCAGACGAGTTAAAATACATCATCAAGGACATGTTTGAAACTATTACACTTTATGAAAATAAAATGGTAGCGGTAAAGTCTACTAAATTAGAGAATGGGAAGTATCAAGTAGATCTTGAATTTATGGTTAGTAAATACAGAGTAGATCAAAAGGGAAATAAAATATATAGTGATGTTTCCAATGGGAACATTGAAGCAGGAGTGGGAAAAACCGAATTATCATTGCCGTTGGCAGATTATATAGACATTGGGATTTTTAGTAAAACTGAAGTAAGTGGTAAAAAGAAGGAAAAGGAAATGTACTTAAGAAAACATAAGATTACTAGCATCCATAATAAAATTAGCATCATCGTCGACCAAAAGCCAACAGAGGTTGGAGTAGACCCTTACGTAAAATTAATAGATGTCGATTCTGTGGATAATAGAATGAGCTTAGAAGATTAAGAGACTAACAGGTTCCTTAAGTAATCACAAGAACAGATAATAAATGAAAATTAAAAAACTAAATACAAGAATTAATTTAAATCAAAACAAACGATTGAATAAAAAATATCTTGAATTTAAAGAGCTTATTACTGAATTAAGAGAAATGGAATTGAATGAGGAATTTAAACATACTTTAAATAATACTATAGATTTAATAAATTCACTCTTAGACTTTGATAAAACCTTAGGAAAACAATTAAAAAGTGAGCAATCAAAAATTCTTAAGCTTCTCAAAAAAGAACAGACACTAGTTCCAATAAATTATTACAGAAATAGATGGATGCCAATTGGAATTGGTGCTTTTGGCGTTCCACTAGGAATAATAATCGGACTTATTACAAATAATATGGCTTTTGTTGGAATAGGATTGCCGATAGGATTTGGGGTTGGATTTGCTGTTGGAACAGGGTTAGATTTAAAAGTGAAGGAAAAAGGAAAACAATTAAATTTTGAAATAAAATATTAAGTATAAAAATAAAATTAAGGTGATGAAAATAAAATTTACACTACTTGCTTTACTTGTTTCATTGCTAGCAAGCGCGCAAAAATTTGATACTGAAGCGAATCGATTAATGACTGATGTTTTTAAAGAAAATGAATCTGGAGGAATTGCCCTCGTAGTTAAAGGTGATAAAGTTTTGTACAGAAAAGCTTTTGGAATGGCTGATATGGAATTAAATGCTAAAATGACTCCAGAAAACATTTTAAGAATTGGCTCAATTACGAAGCAATTCACAGCTGCTGCAATTCTGAAGTTAATGGAAGAAGGAAAAATCGATTTACAAGACGATATTACCCAATACATTAAAGACTACCCAACAAAAGGACATCTCATAACTATTGAACATTTACTAACTCATACCTCTGGTATTAAAGACATAACACAAATGAAAACTTGAACAGCTGAATTGAGAAGGAAGCATTTTACTCCAATAGAGAAGATTAATTTCTTTAAGAATGAGCCTATGGATTTTATTCCTGGAGAACAGTTTAAATATAACAATTCAGGATATATTATTTTGGGTTATATTATTGAGATGGTGTCTGGAAAAGAATATGCTGACTATATTAACGAGAATTTTTTCAAACCTTTAGAAATGAATAATTCATTTTATGACTCCACTTCTGACATAGTGAAAAACCGAGCAAAAGGTTACCAGAAAAAGGAAGGGAGCTACAAAAATGCTAATTTTTTAGATATGTCTAATCCATATGCCGCAGGATCATTAATATCAACAGTAGATGATTTGTATAAATGGAACAACGCAATATTTAATTACAAAATTGTATCAAAATCAACTTTAGATAAAGCTCATAGCTCATACAAATTGAATACTGGTAAGTTAACTGGATATGGATATGGCTGGGACTTAAACAATATTAAGTATAATAAAATAATATTACATGGTGGTTCAGTTTCAGGATACCTTACATTTTCTTTATATACTCCTGAAAAAGATATTTTTATCGCTGTACTATCGAATTGCACTTGCAATCGTCCAAGAAAAACAGCACTTAAATTAGCAATATTGGCACTTAATAATTAAAAAAAATGAAAATTAGAAAAGTTTCAAATCAAAAAGGATGATTTAAATTTACGGACTCATTAAGACGAATTTGCCGGTAAAATATTTTTAAAAATCTCTTTTCTAAATACGCTATAAATATATAATTATTATATAAAATACAATCTTAATGCTAAACTTGACCTCAGAAAATTTTGGAAAAACAATAGGAGAGAGGAACGTAATATTTTAGGTTATGCACATGCAATGATCCTGTGGATGATTGTATTTGGATACAATACTCAATAAACTAAGGGGTTTAAATCGTATTTGGCTAAAAATGTACATCGTAAATTATTTAAAAGCAAAATAGCATAAAATATAGAGAAACGAGCCGTAATTGTTTCCAAAATCATATGCAGTCTTGATTTTTTTGTTTCTTTTGTTTCAAGACAAAAGACAATGAAATTTTAAAAATAAAACTTCAATTAAAAGATTGCATATAACAAGTGTATGGAATTTTATTTTTCTTAAATTCTTTAATATTGTTGCAACTTGACGAGAATCCCTTAAAATTTTTTTGACATACATTTTGTCGAATACGCGATTTTTTTAAATCATAGCAAAAAGGTTAGCTTTTATTTTGGCGTTGGCAAACGTTGGATAATTGTGTTTAAAGTAAATGACCAAGTCAATTTGATTTTGAAAAAGCAATCGGTCACATGGGCAGCCCAGCCGGTTCAGCTCGTTAATAATTCCAAAGATTCTCAATCTTTAGAATTATTCCGTACAAAACTGCAAAATCCTATAAAATGTTTTAAAACGCTGTGAGGCAGACCTTAAAATAGTTTAATGTTCCAAGTTCCAATTACTCATATATAAACGAATGCTTCTGGGATATTTTACATACTACCACATGATAGCTATCAAATGGATAAACCACTCTTATTCATTCGAACATACATTTGAACCATAATGTATTGCATTATGTTACTTTGCTTTGGTAAAAAGCTCTATAATTCTCAATTTTTCTTTATTTTTTATTCTAAAAACTTTCTTTAAAAATGTAATGGAATACGCTTTGCCCGAAGCGACGATAGGAGCGAAGTGGGAATGTGTATGGAATGGGATTATTCCTTCTCTGTTGAATAATTAATACGCTTTTTAAGATTATATATTCCGATTTTAAGAACAAGTATATCAATAATCGGATAAAATAAAAATGAATAGTTAAGATAATCGGAATAGAATATCTGATTAAGTAAATTTATGTTCTCAAAAACGAACAAAAATGACTGATTTAGGACTTTATTTATCTAAAAAATCTGTAAACAGGTCTGATGTATCACGGAAGACCGGAATCAGTAAAACCAGGTTGAGCGAGTTATCAAACAATAAAAGAACAAAACTCAGAGCAAGTGAACTATATCTAATTGGTTTAGCAATTGATGTAAATCCTTGTGAAGTTCTTAACGTTGTTTGTGAAGATTTAAAACTTAAAAAAGTTGATTAATGCAAGATAACTACTACCATAATACTGAAGTATTGAATGTAAATGGTTATGAAATTTACTATACAAGGTTTTCAGATTCTATCATAAAAGACCATTTTTCAGAAGCTGTAAGTGACTTGAAAACTGTATTGGAAACTTTTGAAATTAAAGAAGATCAAATAATAGCTGGAGGTGGAGGATTAAGTTCTATAACTCAAAGTTTAAGAGATAAACTCTATGAAAAAGGATGGGGGAAAATTAATATAACAAGTGAACATAGAGTTAGAGATAAAGTTCTGACTTCTGAAAGCCACGAAATAGATCATTATAAAGAATTTGATAAAGGAAATATAGGCTTAGAGATTGAATGGAATAATAAAGATCCTTTTTTCGATCGAGACTTGGAAAATTTCAGAAAACTACATCAATTAGGAGAACTGACACTTGGTATAATAATAACCAGAGGAACAACCTTACAGGAAGAATTGTTATATGTATTTCATAGGTTTCTAACGAGGATATATCCTTTTAATATTGAAGAATTGCTAGAGCATATTAGTTTATCAAGGAAAGATCAAGTAATTATTAAAAAATTAATAGAATTACCACAAGAAGAGGCTTTAGAAAAAATTGCAAAGAAAATTTATACTTCTAAATATGGAAGTACAACTACACATATGGGGAAATTATTATTAAGAATAAATAGAGGAGTAGGTAATCCTTGTCCTTTTGTATTCATCGGAATTGGAAAAAATAATTTGATAAAATAGTTTATGGATTTTGATATATATAGTTACCGATTTGCTAAAGAAATAATTGAACACCCCAATTATGTTGCTGCTATAAACGAAATTTCACAAATAATTAGAGATTGTCCTTTGTACATATGGCCTAATAAATCTGCTAATAATCAAAGACTCGATGTTGTACAGCAATTAATGAATGCATATTTTGATGTGAAGTTTTCCTGTTTAAATGGTTGGGATTTTCATCCTAATGCTACTCAAATACCTAATTCTAGTTTGAAAGCTGATTTTAAAAAGACATTTAATAGCTTAACTATTCAATCAGAAGTACAGTTTGGAAATATGTCGAGATGGTATTCAGATGTATTTAAATTTCAGACAGCTTACTCTCAGAATATGATAAATATGGGACTTTGTATTATTCCTATTATTGATATTGGACGAAGAATAGATTCGAATATCACAAATTATGAAAGATGCGTTAGAGAATTACCTTCTGCTGATTTATCCATTACATTACCCATTTTAATGATAGGGTTAAGATTAGATGCTAATACTACTATAATAGATGTTTCCCAATCTCAATTCAATACTATAGGCGATATTACTGGCAGAGGAAATTCAGATAATTTATATAGAATTATTAATGCAACAATTAACAATACTCCTATAGGTACCATCTCTAATAACTCTCCTATTGGAAACAGACCTTAACAATTAATATACTTCACTAAATAAGAATGAAAAACGAAAACTTTTATGATATAATAGATGAAAGAATTGATGAATTATCTGTTATTTTTAAAGAAAACAAACATTTAAAAAAACAAGATTCTAATGGTAAAAAATCTTTTTCTTTTTTGTTATGGTTTCTAAATAGATACTTACCAGGTAATGATCTTAGTGAATTTGAAGATTTAATTACTGAAGGTAATGATGATTCTTCTTGTGATTTAATCTTCAAAAATAAAGATCAAAATGGAAATGAAATTTATTATGTTGTTCAAGCAAAATGGTTTGCAAAGAGTAATATAAACAAAGCTAAGGAAATTACTAAAGAAATTAAAGCTTGTTTAAGTGACTTTAGATTAGTAATGTCAGGAAAAAAAGAATCAGAGTACAATAAAAATTTCAATGCACAATATCAGAAATTCTTAAAACATAAAAAAAGTAATGGAAAAATTAAGTTTGTCTTTTTGGCTCTATGTAATGGAGAAATAAATGTAAGGGAACATATAGAAGGTTTTATTTCTCCTTTAGTTTCTTTTGAGTTGATTGATTTTTTTAAACTTAAACAACAGTATATAGAAATTGAATATAAGGGAGTAAAAACTCATAATCCAATTGAAACTCCATATATACCAAAATCGGAATTTGATTTAAAATTTGAGAAAAATCAAGTTATATATATTGATCGACCTTTCAAATCGAATATTTTTCTAGTAAAACCGAAAGAAATCTATTCTTTATTTGAGAAATACGGACACTCTTTATTTTATAAGAATATTAGAAACCCTCTTCCAAGTTCGTTATTTAACGAAGAGATTAAATCTACGATTTTAAATAATTCAATTAATTTTTGGTATTTCAATAATGGGATTACTGCAATTACTGATAAAATTGAACATTTCCATAAAGATTCTACCAGCGCTACAATAAGCGGAATTCAAATAATTAATGGAGCTCAAACTGTTTTTAGTATTTATGAAGCATATAGGTTTGCATCTGATGATGAACGAAAAAAGATGAATGAAAGTGGTCTAATAACTTTTAGAATAGTAACATCAGGCGGAGATGATTTTGATTTAAAAGTTACAAGGTATACAAATTCTCAAAATCCAATAAGTGAAAGAGATTTTCATTCAAACGATGAGGAACAAAAGAGATTACAGTTTGATTTTTTAAAACATACTAATGTTTGGTATGAAACAAGAAGAGGTGAATTTAGAAAAAGGTTAAAAGGGGTTACAAAACTTACTAATGAAATTTTAGGTCAAAACTATTTGGCTTATTTCATAAATGATCCCTTTAATGCAAAACAAAATAAGAAGTTAATTTTTGTTTCAAAAGCGATAAATCCTAAAGGTTTATATGAAAAAATATTTAACGATGATACTAAATATGATGATATGCTTCTTTCATATTATTTAAATCTGCTTGTCGATCGAAAAAGAAAAGCAACTAAAGCTAAAATCGATGCAATTGATACATCAGAAAAATTAACTAAAGGTGAAAAAACACTGTTAGAATATGATTTTATTCAATATTCTAATTTTGAAATTATGGCTTTGTTTAAAATTCTATTCTATAAAACTAATGAATCTAACATTAAAGGTTTGAATGGAATTGCAATAAGTTATTTTGAAAAAAATACGATTGATAAAATTGAAAAAGGATATAGTTATATTTCAGATTTCATTCTAAAAGATTTAAATAAAAGGAAAAGTAAAAACTCTAAAATTGTTAACTCTGTTCTATTCAAGAGCAAAGATTTTTATCCAGAGTTAAAAAAATCATTTGTTGATAAAGTTAATTCAGATGAAACGAAAATTAAAATAATGGTTTTGTAATTAAATTGAGTTAATTTAACTTGATTTTTTTTGTCAAGTTATTATTTATCAATATTTTTGTTTTATGAAAACACTTGGTGAACTCATTAAGGAATTAAGAGAACGCGAAAATCTTACTCAAAGAAAACTTGCATACGAGTTAGATATAGACGTAGCTGTTCTTAGTAGAATTGAGAATGAAAATAAATTTCCTAAGAAGAGAATTGACGAAATAATTTCTACTCTTTCTCAATTGTTCAATATATCAAAAGAAGAATTAAAGAAGATTTATTTGAGTGATGAAATTACTTCAATTCTGGCTTATGAAGAAAATTACGAGAATATTTTGAAAGTGTGTGAAGAAAAAATAAGTTACACAAGAAATAAGAATTTAATCCAAACTGAAATAAAATTTAACGATGGCAGCAATTGATTTATATAGTGGAATAGGAGGCTGGACATTAGGCTTTAGGATGGCTGGAATAGAAGTTGCTTCATCTTATGAGTGGTGGAAAGATGCTAATAACACGCATAATAAAAACTTTGGCTCTATACATAACGAAAGAAATATTAGAGAACTGAGACTAGAAGAACTTCCCAATCCAGATGATATAGAATTTGTTATTGGTAGTCCACCTTGCACACAATTTTCTTATGCTAATAGAGGTGGTAATGGAGATATAGCAGATGGATTAGTTGATATTATTAAATTTCTTGAAATCGTTGAACATTTAAATCCGAGATATTGGGCTATGGAGAATGTTCCAAGAGTTGCTAAAATTTTAAAAAGTGAAATTGAAGAAGATGGTTCTTTGTATAGATTTTCACATCTTTTTGCCAACGATGGTATAAGAGTATATGATTCTTCTCAATTTGGAGTTCCCCAAAAAAGGAAAAGAATGATTGCGGGTAATTTACCTTTTGATTTATTAGAGTCTTATATGAACTTCACTCCATCTATAAATATGGGAGATGTTCTAGATGCACTAAATCAAGATACAATTATTGATCCTATTTATGGAACTGTTTTAAATAGAGAAGAATTAATAGATCATATAAGGGAAACTCCTTTGAGTCCTGAGGAAGCAAGAGTTAATGGAGATGCAAAGGCTTATCATACAATTTATAATGCTATGAGTTTTCCAGATAAATGGGAAAAACCATCACGTACAATAACTGCCTTATGTACGAGAGTATCTAGAGAGAGTATTATAATCGAAGATCACGAAGGAGATTTAAGAAGATTGACAGTAAGAGAAAGAGGTTGTTTACAATCTTTCCCTATAAATTATCAATATTATAGCAATAGTTATGGAGGGAAATTAAAAATGATAGGTAATGCAGTTCCGCCTGTGTTGACTTTTTATATTGCGCAAAGTATGTTAGAAACTGATGTTGATAATCTTGTTTTACCTAACCAAGCTAATAATCCAATTGTCATTCCAGATGAATTACCAATAATACATACACCAGATAATCGTGGAGCAAAATATTCTTGGAGTAGATCTTTTTGGTTAGCAGTTCCTGGACTTAGATTTGGAAGTGGTGTAAGGTTTGAATTGAGAAACAATCAAGACAAAAGAGATCAAAGTACATCTTGGAAAATGAATTTTTTCTATGGGAATTCAAAGAATATAAAAAAGAAAGAACTGAACTTACCTCTATTTGAGCGCAGTTCAATTATTCTAAATGTATTAAACAATAATTCTCTAAATAACCTAATAGAAGAATTTATAACGTTTTGTGAGACTATTGATATACTTGGACTTCAAATAAATTGGACTAATAAAGATAGAGAGAGAAATGGGCCAATTGAACTAATTGATAGAATAGGGGAGTTTTCAAATAGACTTAAAGATATCTTGAGTAATGATAATGTTGATGAAATAGTTGTACTAGATTTTATTCAAGCTGAGTTAAGAAATAATGAGAGTAAAATGGATAATAAAAAATTATCTGATGAGCCTATAAAAGTTTTTATTGGATTAATTTTAGGAAGTTCCTTCAATACGATAATGGAAGGTCAAATAGTTCAATTAGAATTTCCACTTGCAGTTTAAGATTAAACTAAAACTAAAATCTTAGTTTTATCATATTATGTAAAATAGAATTTCGATGTTAAACTCGGCCTCATAAAATTTTGGTAGAACAATAGGTGAGTGGAGCGTGCATATTTTGGGGGTATAGTTATAAAGCTTCTTAATATTCCTAAATATTCAACTTGCTTCAAAGCAATCTTAACGAGTTACAATGATTCCTAAAATATAGCGAATGAGCTCCAGCGCACCGGCTGGCTCTTGCATAAAAAGGTCTCCCAGACCTTTTTATTACAGTCCTGTTTCCAAAATTATATGCAGCCTTGAATTTTTGTTTCTTTTGTTTCAAGACAAAAGATATTGAAATAAGAAAAAAGGATTAATTGAGATACCAAGGTTAACAAGTGTAGCGATATTTTAATTGAATTTACAAATTTTAAAGAACTCAAAAGCTTAGCTTTTATTTTGACGTTGACAAGCGATGGATAATTGATTGTATAAAGCACTCGGACGCATCGGCAGCCCAGCCGGTTCAGCTCGCTAATAATTCCAAAGATTCTCAATCTTTAGAATTACTCCGTACATAAGTGCAAAATCCTATAAAATGTTTTAAAACGCTGCGAAGCAAACCGCTTATTAGTTTAATGACCCAAGTTCCAATTACTCTTATATAAACGAATGCTCCTGGGATATTTTACATACTACCACATGATAGCTATCAAATGGATAAACCACTCTTATGGACTCAACCCTATATTTGAACCATAATGTATATTATGTCAAATAGAATAATTGGAATGATGTTCCTTTAATTCTTAGTTACTTTGTGGTGTCTTCATACATTTTCATAGACAACTCCAGCCCACCTTCGATGCTTTAAGCTCAGAATAAAACTGCTTGCTATTTTGCCCCAACTATTGATATATAAAAATCCTAAGGATGCTCTTCTAGATTTGTTTTGTTCACTCTTTAATAAATAATGTATGCCATCATTCTCATATCTTAACTCAATAATTATCGTTGTATCAAACGGATGTGTTTTCTCAAGATATGCAAAGTTGCAGTAAATTTATCGTAGGTGTTTTTTCAATATCATCTATAGCCTTGAAATAAGATTTATAAACACCTCTGATATTCATCAAATTTCCTGATGCTTTTTAAGTATCTAATACGGTATTATCCATCCCATTGGTGATATACATATCCATTCTTTATTCTTTGACATCTCCTATTATGGCCAATAAGAATCCTTGTTGATTCATTTTGGTTTTATTATATTCTATATGTAGCACTCCTAAAAACACCTTGTTTAAAGTATCTAATTCCTTTTTAATTGGAGCTATACCTTCCTTATCCTTCTCTAATTACCGTAAAAGTTTTTCCTATACGTTAAAGTTGGTAGTTGCCATTTGTTCTTTTTGATTCTTGTTATTGATCTACAATGCAATCAAAACACTCACTACCACCCATACAATCTTACCTATGGCGTAGATGAGATACTCACGTAAGCCAATTGATTTAATAGCCTTTCCATCGCGCTTATTTTTAAAACTCATATCAGATTATGTTAGTTATTTCCAATCTACTCCTCTTCTATTTCTAGCCATTTTATGTAACCGTCATATTTCATAAAGGTACGGTGTGAACTGTTTATGCTCAATTTTACTGCAGTCGGACTGTAAAATTGGAGTTCTATGTCTAATGTTTCGGTCTTGTTATTTGCAGTAAATTCATAAGAAATATAGCCGTTCTTTTCATTAATAGTGCTGGTGAGATCTTTTATAACAGCGGTAAAGTTAAAACCAGTATCATTATTATAACCGCCGCCAAATCTACGTTCCCCATAGAAAGGAAGTGCAAATACAGCTTGCTTCTCTCCTATTTTCAAGGTGTAATTATCGCCTTGGACATTGATGCGAGCCGTACTATTCCCAGTACGTATTAATAAATCATTTGCAACGCTATTTAAAGCTTGTGTATTAAATGGGATCACCGCATTTGCTTTAAATTCAAAGGGTTGCTCTTTTATTTGGTTCTGTAATGTGATAAGTTTTGTTCGATCTTCCTCTGTAAAACTAGATTTACAGGAGCTGAAAACTAATAAAAGAACTAGTAATAAGGAATAGGTTATAAATTTCATTTTTCTTTTTGAATAAAGTTACATAAATAATGGCTTACTATTGTTTTTTCTGCTTTCGCGAAAGCCTCATTGAAAAAAGATTGCTCTAGGTGTGCAGGGATTATGAGTACTATTTAAAACAGCAATGATCCATGAGCTAAGCTCTTAAGATATACTCTTAGTGAGTCCTGATTTAAGAGTTTGATAAAAATACAGGCATTAAAGTGAGGTCAGCAATTAACATTTTTCCATCTTGATTTCCTGAATGATCGGGAGAGTTCCAGAAACTCCCTAATTGTTGTATCGTCCTAGGAATGCTATACTGTCCATCTTAAACACCTCTATTTACCTAAGTATTGCTTGTAAAAAGCGATGTTAACGCTATATATGTATGTTTTTTTGACGACCATCTTCTTCAAATATAGCATTTCCTTTTTGTCCAGAGCAAAATTTCAATTCCGCTTTCGCGAAAGCGGAACACCACATCAACACTATAATAAGGATGACTCTATTATTCATTTATAAGAATTATTGCTGTTTGACCTTAATTACCTTAATAAAACAGGAAAATATCAACTAAAAGCTCACCAACTTATTTAAAATACCGTAATTTAACAATGCGTTAAGAATTGAGAAGGTTAATCAAATACGAAAAATCTATTTTTAATATTCCTTTATTTTTTAATTAGTGGCCATACTTTTTTGACTTAATTTAATATAAACATATAACATATTTATGAAGGTATTTTTACTCCAAAAAATGAAAAGAACGCGATATGCATGGGTTATTCTATTATTCCTCTCCTTCCATATGGTAAAAGCTCAATGTCCTTCAATTCCAATTTCTCCTCAAGTTATCTGTGATTCTGCCGGTATAAATTTCAGCGATTTAAATGCCTTTGCTACAGCAGTCTCAGCAAACAGTGTGCGCTGGTATCTCAACGCGACTGGTGGAATACCGCTTCCACAAAGTCAATTAGTGCAACAAGGAACTTATTATGCTGGTGATTCTACTGGAGTTTGTGGTACTCGACCAGCTCTAATTGTAGATTTTATCGTAAATCCCACAAACCAAGGCCTTGATGCTATTTTCTGTTCTAATGAGAATCCTACGATACAGACGTATATAGATAACACACTTGCGGTCAATATACCAACTGGCGGATCACTTCAAGTTTTTAGCGACTTTTCACTAACCATGATGTTGAATCCTTCAACAGTCTTATCTGGAAATGCCAATTACTTTGTAGTATTTGTGGACAGTAGCGGCTGTAGCAGTCAGATAGAAACAGGAAGTACAGCTGTCTTCCCTTCCCCTGCGGCACCTTTACCTCCTATTGTACAACAATTCTGTTCTGTTGTAAACCCAACTGTGGCTGATCTTACTTCTGGAACAACTGCCAACTTTAACTGGTATGAAGATGTGGATGCATTTAATAACCCTATTCCGCCAGCATTATTAACCACAGCTGCTTTAATTAACGGTGCTACCTATTATGTGCAATCAGATAATTTTTTCTGTCAAAGTAATCCAGCGTCGGTAGTTGTTCAAATTAATGAACCTGTGAATGCAGGAATCAGCAACGCTTTAAACTACTGTGAAGATGATATTCCTGTGGCAGCTATCCAGCTATTTCCGTTGTTAGGACCTGATGCTGAATCGGGTGGTACTTGGTCAGGTCCTTTAACGACTTCAAATGGAGATCAAGGAACTGTTAATATAAGTGGTCAAACGGTTGGTGTTTATAGTTTTGTGTATACCGTTACAGGTACCTTACAATGTCCTGATGATACTGCTGTGATTACTATTGAAATTTCACCTGCGCCAGAATCAGGAAACTATATAGGAACGCCATTTGCCATTTGTGAAGATCAAGCAGCAGCAAACTCGCCTTATGATTTATTCAATCTTCTCGACGGTACACAAGATACCAATGGAACGTGGTTTGCAGGAACTCCATCTACAGGAACAGCAGTCACGAATCCTATTGATTTAACACTGCTAGGAATTGGAAGTTTTGACTTTACCTATACGGTTCCAGCAATAGGAACTTGTACTGATGTAAACGTCGTGGTTACCGTTGTCATAAATGAATTGCCCAATACAGGAATTGCGACTCCGCTTTTAGTTTGTGAAAATGATTTAGCAGCGATCTCACCTTTAGATTTATTCGGCCAGCTTTCTGGACAAGATCCTGGAGGAACTTGGTCTGATGACGATGCCACTGGAGCCTTAACAGGAAGCGATGTTGATCTTACTGGATTTCTAGTTGGTTCTTATAACTTTTCTTATTCGATTACAGACGTGAATGGATGTAGCAACTCTTCAACAGTTGCCCTAAGCGTGGCACCTGCCCCAGAATCAGGAAGCTATATAGGAACGCCATTTACAATTTGTGAAGATCAAGCAGCAGCAAACTCGCCTTATGATTTATTCAATCTTCTCGACGGTACACAAGATACCAATGGAACCTGGTTTGCAGGAACTCCATCTACAGGAACAGCAGTCACGAATCCTATTGATTTAACACTGCTAGGAATTGGAAGTTTTGACTTTACCTATACGGTTCCAGCAATAGGAACTTGTACTGATGTAGACGTCGTGGTTACCGTTGTCATAAATGAATTGCCCAATACAGGAATTGCGACTCCGCTTTTAGTTTGTGAAAATGATTTAGCAGCGATCTCACCTTTAGATTTATTCGGCCAGCTTTCTGGACAAGA
>Ga0222644_1000134_pt1 | contig 36576 bp, 35 predicted proteins | sample AntAcemetagen291_FD_179800 | JGI IMG/M metagenome (GOLD analysis project Ga0222644, IMG submission 179800) | Saline water microbial communities from Ace Lake, Antarctica - #291 | ecosystem: Environmental > Aquatic > Non-marine Saline and Alkaline > Saline | place: Antarctica: Ace Lake...
GGTATGAATTAGACCCAAAAATATTTAAAGAAAATCCGCTAATATTTAAAAATAAAATTCTAAATTTGAAAATAACGTAAGCAAGTTGAAATAGGAACAACCTTGTGAAACTTAACAAGTACTTATTTTCATAAAGATCGTGGTGGAAAACTAAGAGCAGGACCTATTTGGGATTATAATTTAACGTTTGGTAACGATTTAGGTTTTATGTGGGGTTCTTTTTTTGACCGAAGTCATACGGATGTGTGGCAATTTGAATATGAAAATCAAGGTGCTTATTTTTGGAAAGAACTTTTTGCAGACCCTACATTTAAATGTTATCTATCAAAACGGTTTAATGAAGTTACAAAGACAGGAGAATCATTAAATTACGAGTACATAGCTGGTTTAATTGATAACACGGTTGCATACATTTCAGAGGCGGTAGTTCGTGAAAATCAACGATGGAACACAATAGATGATTTTTCTGGAGAAATTACCAATTTGAAAAGTTGGTTACAGCAAAGAATTGAGTGGATGAAAAATAATCTTGGTGATTTTTCTAGTTGTAACTATATAGAAACACCCTCTTTGGTTATTAGTAAAATTCATTACAATCCGAAAGAAACAGCTTCATTTCCCGAAAGTGATGACTTAGAATTCATAGAGATTCAAAATACTGGAAATACGATTATAAATCTCACAGGAATATATTTGTTAAAACTAGGTGTGTCTTATCAATTTCCTCAAGATGCTACTGTTGCACCAGGTAAATCTGTTTATTTAGCAGGTAATACAGATACGTTTCAATCTAAATATGGGTTTACTCCTTTTGATTCTTTTATCAGAGATTTATCAAATAAGAGTCATCACTTAGTATTAGCAGATGCTTATGGAAACCTTATTGATCAAGTAGAATATACAGATAAAGCACCTTGGCCAGAGGCTGCCGATGGTGATGGTTTCTACTTAGAACTTATAAATGTTAATTCCGATAATAGTTTAGCTAGTAATTGGCAAGCAAGTTTAGATACTGTTTTAAGCACTACTGATTTTGATACTGGTAAATATAATTTTACTGTTTATCCAAATCCAACGGATGAAAAACTAAAGATAAATTCTGAACAAACAATACAAGAAATCGTTATTTTTAATCTACTAGGACAGCAAATAAAAACGTTTCAAGTTCATGTTAAATCAGTAGAAATAAATATACGTGAACTTAAAAAGGGAATGTATCTCTTAAATTTAAAGCTAATCGATGGTGCTAGAGTTTCAACCAAGATTTTTAAAAAGTAAGTAAAACTTGTTATGTATTATTAGAAATTTTGTAATTTTAAATAATGAAGTTTGCTTTGAGCCAGAAGTAAATGGAAACTAGTGTTCAATTATATCAACATTATTTTTTCACTAGAGCTTCATGAAATTGTTAGCAATTAAAGAATTTAAAACACTAATATCTTTGCTAACACTAGCATTAAGTCAAGAGAGTTTGAAAAAAATGACATTAATTGAAGATTATTGGGTAAGCTTTTTTCAAAAAAAAGGTATGACTGAAAATCAAAATAAAAACTATTGAGAAGTTAGCATAAAAGCGAAAGAAATTTTAAAACTGATAGAAGTAAAATAAAAAAAGTAGCAAAACCCTACTAGATTTTGATAATTAGACAACAACTATTTTTACAATCTTAAATTAAACGTTCAAAAAACTTGCGACCAAATCATTTTTTAAAGTTATTTCAGGAACTTTAAAGTTGAAATATTTGTGTAAAGGAATCTCAAATCCTTTGTAATTTAAGTAATTATTTAAGGCAGTATTTAATCCCTCGCTATATAAGTGATGCTCTGCTCCTGTTGGGTCTTCGTGATACAAATCATTTTCTGCAAAGCCTTTAAATTCTGGCCCTGTAATATTAATTTGAAATTCGTCAGGATTTTTACCAACCGGACTATGACTTGTGCAGGCAAATTGATGCCAAAAAGCAGATTGAATGCAATTGTGTTGAAATAACTGACGAACAACTTCTAAAGAATCGATGGTTTCTTGCGCTGTTTCTGTTGGGAAGCCGAACATTAAATAGGCATGCACCATAATATTTTCGTCAGAAAAAGCTTTGGTTACTCTTGCAACTTGTGCAATATCAACGCCCTTTTTCATTTTTGCTAATAATCTATCCGAAGCAACTTCCAAACCACCTGTAACAGCAATACAACCAGATTTTGATAATAAAGAACATAATTCTGGTGTAAAAGTTTTTTCGAAGCGAATGTTCGTCCACCACGTAATATAAATCTTACGTTCTATTAATTTGTTAGCTAAAGCTCTCAACATTTTTGGTGGCGCTGCTTCATCCACAAAATGAAAACCCGTAATACCCGTTTCTGATATTATTTTTTCAATCTTATTAACCAAATCGTCTGCTGTCGTATTTTCGTAAATGCTAATATAATCAAGCGTAACATCACAAAAAGAACATTGTTTCCAATAACAACCATGAGAAATGGTAAGCTTATTCCATTTACCATCAGACCACATTCTGTGCATCGGATTCATGACATCTAAAAAAGACAAATACTTATTTGTAGGCAGACCGATATAACTTGGTGCAGGTAAATTTTTGTGATGAAAAATCGTGTTGGGTATTTTATTTGAGTACACTACTTTATCATCTCTACAGATATAGGTTCTTTCTAGTGCCTCCTCGCCTATTTTACCATCTAAAAATTCGGTGATTCTTAACAACGGGCTTTCTCCGTCATCCAAAGTAATGAAATCAACAAAATTAAAAATTCTTGGGTCAGATAAACGCCTAAGTTCGGTGTTGCAATAACCGCCGCCCATTGCTATTTTTAGCTTCGGATATTGTTTTTTGATAAACTGTGCACATCGCAAAGCAGAAAATAAATTACCTGGAAAAGGAACTGTAAAACAGATTAAATCATATTGCTCTTGCTGAATTTTTTCATTCAACAAATACAACATTTCATCTTCTACTAGCGTCGTTTCGTATTGTAAATATTCATCAATCGTATCAAAACTAGAAGCGGCTCTGCCTAATTGTTCTGCATAGCGGGTAAAAGAGAAAAATTCATCTACATTGGCATTTATAAAATCGCCTAATTCTTCTACAAACAAGGTTGCTATGTGTTTTGCTTTGTCTAAAATTCCTAGTTTCCCAAACTCGGTTGTTAAATCTTTACTTAATTTTACACGTCTATGACCATGCGGTAAATAATCTTTGTGTACTATTTGATACGCGGCTGTAACTTCTTGAACACGCAAATAATTCATTACAGAATCTACTTTATTTATATATTCTTGCCTTTGATTCCAAACTAATGGCAGTTCTTGACTGCCCAGCATTGCTGCCTGTTTAAAAATAGCATCAATAAATTCTTTTGTAAACACAGCCGTAAACAACTCAATACTTAAGTCCATTTGCGTTGCTTTAACATTTTTAGATTCTAAAAAACCTTTAATGTATGCAGTTGCAGGATATGCTGTATTTAATTGTGTAAAAGGTGGAGTTATTAAAAGCGTGTTTATAGACATAGAATAAATAAAATGCAAAGATGCGTTTTATTTTAATGTATAAAAAACTTAATAATCTTATCATTTAAAATTATTATTAAGAAAACACAACTTTTAAAAGGGAACTTTTCTATTGACTTTTGTCCCAAAAGAATTAACTTTACTAAGTGTTGTTATAAAACATTGAAACGATTTTACATCATTAAAGTGGGTAATAAGCTAAAAAAACTGAAAACTATGATACATTTAATTTGGTCTATACTAAACATAATAATTGCTTTGTACTTTCTATATCTGATTGTAGGGTTTATAGCTAAAGGAAAACAAATTTTTAAACCTCAATTTAAAGTTATTTCAATTTTTATAATGCTAATCGGTATTGTTCAAATAATTTCTGCTTCAAACCCGGAAAAAAGCACAAATCGAATAACAATAAATGACAATTATAACAAAAATAATAATTCAAAACTTAAAAAAGTAACACTCGAAGACAACTTGACATTCGACATAAATATGCTTGTAAAATATTCAGTTGAAAAAAACGAATTTATCCCAATTGAAAGCAATAGTTTTTTAACAGGATTTGTTAGTGGTTACGTTTGGGAATTTAAGACGATTCAAACGAACAATTACAAACCAAATGAAAAAGGGGAATTTATTGCTCATGGAATTTTCAATTGGAGTCTTTTCGGAATAAAGGTTTATAGCGAATCGAAAACATTTAGCGGAATAATAGAATAATAAAAGCCTTTTGATAACAACATGTATAATTTATTACTTGGTTTAGCCTTCTTGCAAAACTTATAACAAATTATAGCAATAGCTTAGAAATAGAGGATCATATTCAATTTATATTTAATAGCAATCAAAAAGGAGAAATAGAAAATCTAACTTTTATTTCTAATGGTTTTAAAAAAGTATGTAAAAGATACAATTGATAAAAAAAGAGGTGTCTTAATTGTTTGGTTTTGGTTTTAAACAGAAGTCACTGCAAGTATAAAGACCTATTCATTAAACAGAACCTACAACAACAAAAATATCTTTCTAAACCTGCTTTAGGCCAGTTCAAAAAGACATTTTTAATTTTATTATTTGTAAACCTTTTTTAAATGATATCGATATTATTAAAACAAACCCTATAGCAACCTCGCCATACCGGTTTTAATAATTTCTATATTCTTTTCTCTGTTTGGTTTGTTCGCTTTTTGTTGCTCTTTAATCATGTCTCGCATTAAGTTAATAACTACTTTATCGAAATTAAAACCTTTAAATTGGTTTCCTTTTTCGATCATGTCGTCAACTAAATTTTGAATTGCTTCAGAATTGTTTGTCTCAGAAATTTGCTTAAATGCTTTTTGAAATAGTACTTTAGAGCTGTCATCTCCTGTTAAATAGATACCAGACAAAACACTTTTAGCTACAAAAGGCAATTCTGATTCATCATTTTCTTCAATAAAAATTCTTGTTAAAGGCGTTGCTAAAATCTTTCGAACTTCATCTGGTAATTGTTTCGATTTTGCAATAGCAGCAGGTTTATCTACATAATACAACGAAACCAGTGCTTTTCCTAACACAGAATACGATTTGCTTTGTAAGCCTTTTTCAAAAATTGGTTTTAATAAAGGGTCTGTTAATTTGCCTAACGTATTAATTGCTTCTGCTTGTACCAATGTTTTTACATCCGTATTTGCAATCGTCATGATTTTTTGAATCACATCTTTTTTAGAAAACTTATTGATTAAATCAATTTGCTGTAAAGCTAAAATTCTAATTTTATACGATGTATCATCCAAAGCCTCTACCACAGCGTTAAAAGCATCTTTATCTTCTTGTCTTTTAGCAACTTCTATAAAAGCTTCTCTTCTATGCGCATAATTATCAGCATGTTTTAGCTGAAAAATGAAATCACTTAATACTTTATTCTCATTGATTTCACAAACCAAAGAACCATCTGCATTTACCTGAATTAAATTGGGCTGTTTTGTATACGGAAAAGTAAATGAAGCATCTTTTCCTTCCACAAAAACAAGGTGTCTTGTTCTTTTTACTCCTTCAAAAATGTCAATTGCAAAAGGAAATTTGAAAGCATCTGTTTGTAATTGATTTATATTTACAGTAACTGTTTTTCGTAAAGTATTGTAATCGTAAGAAATTTCGATATTTGGGTGTCCTGATCCAAAATACCATTGATTAAAGAACCAATTCAAATCTTTACCAGTTAAGTTTTCGAATATTAAACGCAATTGATGCACTTCTGCAGCTTGGTATTTATAGGTTTCTAAATACTGTTTTAATCCTAAAAAGAAAGCTTCATCGCCTAAATACGTGCGTAACATGTGTAAAATAGCGCCCCCTTTGTTGTAGCTAACCAAATCAAACATATCTTCTTTGTCTTCATAGGTATAGCGTACTAAATTTTTATCTTGATTTTGGCCTTTTAAATATGCGTCAATATTTTCATAAAAATGCATTTCGGCATTTACTTTTCCGTATTTGTACTCTCTCCATAAATACTCGCTGTAATTGGCAAAAGATTCATTTAACGTTAAATTAGACCAACTTTCTGCGGTAACTAAATCGCCAAACCAATGATGAAAAAGCTCGTGTGCAATGGTGTTTTCTTGTATGTTTTCGTCAATTAATTGTCCTGGTTTTTGGTATGCTTGTTCTGCGTGCATTACAGCTGTTGTGTTTTCCATTGCTCCAGAAACGTAATCTCTACCAACAATTTGGCTATATTTATTCCAAGGATACTCTACGCCCAACTTATCAGAAAAGAAACCCATCATTTCTGGCGTTAATCCAAAGATATCTTTTGCATATGGGGCAAATTCTTTTTCTACATAGTAATTTACAGGAATATTTTTATAAGAATCTTTAATGATTTCATATTCGCCAATTCCCATAAAAAACAAATACGGCGCATGTTTTTGATCAAATTTCCAGTAATCTGTTCGGTTATTTCCTTTTTTTGTTTGACTTATTAGTTCACCGTTAGAAAGCGTTACAAACTTATCTGGAACGGTAATAAATATTTCTTGTGATGTTTTTTGATTTGGAGCATCAATTGTTGGAAACCAGCAGCTACTTGCTTCGGTTTCTCCTTGCGTCCATATTTGAGTAGGTTTATTTTTTTCTGAACCATCGGCATTTATAAAATACAAACCTTTGGCACTTGTAATTGCTGCACTTCCTTTTTGATACACTTTTTCTGGTTGTGCTGTATATTTTATGTAAATAGTAAATTCCTCGTTTCTTTTGTAGGTTTTTGGCAAGTCAATAATTAATTTTAATCCGTCATCGTAGGTGTATTTTAGAGGAATACTATTCATTGAAACTTGATGAATCAGCATTGCTTTTGCATCTAAAGTTATAAAGTTTGTGCTGTAAAAATGTGGTTTTGCACTAATCCAAGCCTCACCATTAAGGGTCTTATTCCCAAAATTAAAATCAACTTTTAATTTTGTATGCACTAAATCATGAATTTTTTCTTTTTCTGATTGGTATACTTTTGTTTGTGCTACAGACAAGAAACTCACCAACACAAAACACAAAACTATTATTTTCGAATACTTCATAAAACGTTCTATAAAAATTCAAAAATAAGAAATCTGATCAAAGTAGCTGTTAATTAGCCGTTAAAATAAGCAAGCAGTTAACAGTTTTAGTTTTCAGAAATCATTTCGTAGTTTCAGTTTTCATCAAAAAAAAGTTGGATGTAAAAAGTTTAACTTTCTACATCCAACGCCTTTATTTCTTATAAAAGAATATTATTGTCCGGTAAAAATAGTAGTGATATTTTGTAAATTAGTTCCATCCATTTTTACGCTATTTAGCATTTCAATTACTTTTGTAGGATTCATGTTCTCGCCTAATAATCTTGCAACCCCTACGCCTACGTCTTTGCTGTACATAAAAGCGATCACTTCATCTAAAGATACTGTACTACCAGTATAATAAACACTTATATTCATTCCTTTTGCTTTTACAGCACCTAAGCTTTTGTACTCTTTACTAGAAAAAATATTTTTTAGCGTTGCTTTTTCAGCTTCGTAATCGGCCTTATTTTCTGCTGTTTTTTGTAAAAAAGCAACATTAATTTTTTTGATACTTTTCATCGTTTCTTTTACTTCATCAGAAACATTTGCTTTTGCAGTAATTAAAGAGCTTACTGGTAAATCTCCTGTAAAGAAACCTTCTTTTCCATTGGTATCTACTAAATAACTTTGTAATGATTTTTCGTTTTTACAAGATGCTGCAACTAGTATTAGTAAAATTAGAGAAAATAATGTGGTTATCTTTTTCATTTTGTTGGTTTTAATTAACGAGAAAGTTAGGTTTACAAAACCCTAACCTTCTCCTCTTGTTTTATTTTTTGTTACCTTCTTTTACAAAAGTATCTGCTAATTGAGACATTTTATTAATATCTATGTTACCTGTTAAAGAGACAATTACAGCTTCAGAGGCTTGATTTGTTTGTTTACTAATGCCTCTTATATACATTAAAACCTCGCTAACATAATCTTTATTTTTACTAGCTTTTACATAGATTTTAATACGAGAATCATTTTCTTTAATTCGCATTAACTGTGTTAAGTTTTGTGTTTTAATGGCAGAATTAACCATATTCTCCATTTTATCTGCAACAGACACCTTGTTGGTAGAAAACATTTTAAATTCTTTTAAATCTTGAATCATCTTAAAGACTTTCATCCCTTCATTGTCATCAATTTTTACATTTTTAAATTTAGAGATTAACTCGAACGCGTCTTTAGTAACAACGACCATGTCTACCCCTTCTGTATCTTCTAACATATCGAAAAAAGACTGAGCATTTGTTACTATCGGTGCAACTACTAGTGCTATTAATAAGAATATATATTTCATAATTTCTATGTTTACTTGGTTTTATTATTTTGTTACTTGGTTTTATTTTAATATTTTATTTACAGTGTTTTCGTAGGTATATAAAGTTGCCACTGCTTGTTCTCCTTTTTTAAGGTTTTGAGAAAGTAATCTTAATCCTTTACTTATTTGTTCAAATTGTTTTAGCGCTTGGTATCTTTCATATTCTTGTTTACCAATAAATACACTAAACAAAAGTACTATTGATGCCGCTACAGACAACCATATGTAGTTTCTTCTTTTAGATTTCTTAGGTTCTAACGCAATGGTTTTTGTGTAGGTTTCTTCTTTAACAGCAGCAAAATAAGTAAACATATATGCGTACTCTTGCAAATGTGGTGCAACAGAACCTTCTATAAAATAGTTTTTCAAGGTTGTTTCTTCTTGCAAAGTAGTTTCTGCATCTAAATATTTTTCTACTAATTGTTCTATGTTAGCTAACTCCATAGTTGTGTTTTTTAGTTAATTCTTCTCTTATTGTTTTTCTTGCTCTAGATAATGCAACCCTTACTGCTGTTGGCTTCATATCTACCATTTTACAGATTTCATCAAAGTCATATTCTTCTATATCTCTTAGTTGAATAATAATTTTTTGTTGTTCTGGTAATTTCACTATCAATAAATGTACTTGGTTTACACTGTCTTGATATTCTAATTGTGTATCTAAAGGTGTATCTTTTTGCTTGTAATTGTTATGCACTAATGTTAGATTACTTGCTTGTTTACTTTTTAAACGATCATAGCAATAATTCTTTGTCATGGTCATTGCAAAAGCTTCAACATTATTATAATCAGCTATTTTATCCTTAGTTTTCCATAATTTAAAAAACAGTTCTTGAGTAGCATCTTCGGCTTCCTCTGTAGAGACTAACAATCTTTTTGCTAATCTAAAGACCTTATCTTTAAATGGTAAAACAACTTTTAAAAAGTCTGATTGGTTCATTTTTTTTATTTGTCTGCTATTTTTTAATCTCTTATACCAGGTTTATATAGTGAAGACGACACGTAATTTATTTTGTTACTACGTTATTAAAAAAATACTAAATATGTTTAAATTGCGTTAAATTTACTACTTATAATCCATACATACTTACATGCGTAATTTTTTAAAACTAATTTTCCTATCAGTATACCTTACAATAGTTGTAAGTTGTTCTAAAGAATATCAAGTTCCTCAAGAATTAGTAGTTAATGACTTTGTTTGGAAAGGATTAAACGCTTATTATTTACATCAAGATCAAGTTGCAGATTTAGCGGATACTCGCTTTAATTCTGATCAACAATTAAACAGCTATTTAAGCTCTTTTCCTGATTATAATTTATTGTTTTCTAGCTCATTAATTTCTTCGGATGTGAAATCAGTTTTAATAGAAGATTACAATACTTTAAATAGCAGCCAATTAAGAACTGCTTTTACAAATGGTTTGGAATTTGGTATTATAGCAGAACCTAATAATCCAGAAAATGTTTTAGGGTATATAACTCATATTTTGCCAAATTCTGATGCTTCAGCTAAAAACATAGCAAGAGGAGCGTTTTTTCATGCAGTTGATGGCATACAACTTACGAGAACAAATTATCGTACGGTATTGTTAAATGGAGCCAATAATTTTACTTTACAAATGGCAGATTTTAACGGTACTATCGTTATACCAAATGCTAAAATGGTTGCTTTAGAAAAACAGAATTACAGCTATACTCCTACTTTTTTAGAGAAAACTATTACTCAGAATGCTGATAAAATTGGCTACTTAGCCTACAACAACGACTTCTCTAAAAATTACATTAACGATTTAAATAACACTTTTTTATCTTTTAAAAATCAAGATGTTACCGAGTTGATTTTAGATTTAAGAAATAATATAGGTAGTGGAAGTTTCGCTAAAAACATGTCGCAAATTGCCGCTATGATTTCGGGGCAATTTACAGACCAAGTTTTAATAAAAGAAAAATGGAATACCAAAGCACAACCTTGGTTTATGGCAAATCAGCCGGATTCTTTACTAACTAAATTTCCAGATAAATTAAATTCAACAACAAACATCAATAGTTTAAGTTTATCAGATGTTTATATTATTTTAAACGGAACTAATTTTTCTGGTTCATCAGCAATCGAATTATTAATAAATAGTTTAAAACCGTATATAAATGTACATCTAATAGGTGCTAAAACAGCAGGAAACAATACAGGTTCAATTACATTGTACAACTCCTTAGATTACGGTTTTCCGCTAAGAAATAACGCACATACTGTTGCTTTACAACCTATCGTGTTAAGTTTTTTAAATAAAAGCGACCAAACCTACAGTAACGGATTTACCCCTAACATTGCACTGTGCCAAAATGAAGATATTTTAAATTTAGGTGTTTTAGGTGATGCATCAGATCCTATTCTAAACCGCATATTAAATTATATTGCAACAGGAAATACGGGCACAAATTCTGCTTGTAATCCTAATAATTTCGAGTATTTGTTTAACAGTATAAATCCTCAAAGAGAAATTGACAAAGGCGTTTTTATCAATCAAAATTTAACCAATACTAATTAACAATGAAGAAAATTTTTATAAGTAGTGTTTTAGCAATCATCGTTTTATGTACTTCTTGCGAAAAAGAAAAATCATATTCAATTGATTCATCTGTAAATGATCAACTAAATCATTTTATATGGAAAGGTTTAAATTTATACTATTTATGGCAAAATGATGTTCCAGATCTAGCCGATGATAAATTTGCGAATTTAGGAGATTTATATACTTATTTTAGAGGATACCCATCGCCCGAAAACGTTTTTACCAGCCTACTAAACCAACCAGGTACTGTAGATCGATTTTCTATAATTGTAGATGATTATGTGGCTTTAGAGAATTCTTTTCAAGGTATTAATGTTAGTAACGGGATGGAGTTTGGCTTGGTAAGAAACAGAAACGGATCAAACAATATTTTTGGTTATGTGCGGTATATACTTCCTAATTCTGATGCACTAACAAAAGGGGTTACTAGAGGTATGATTTTTAACAGTATTGATGGCATGCAATTAACAATTGAGAATTATCAAGCTTTGTTATTTAGTGATGCTACAAATTACACCGTTGGTTTTGCTGATTATAATGATGGAAATCCTATTGCTACTAATACCAGCATTTCTCTATCAAAAATCGAATTGCAAGAAAACCCAATTGCAATTACCACGGTTTTTACAGAAGGGACAAAAAAAATTGGATACTTGTTATACAACCAATTTGCAAGAAATTATGACGCAGAATTAAATGCTGCTTTTGCGAGTTTAAAATCAGAAAATATTACTGAATTAATTATAGATTTGCGTTACAATGGTGGTGGTTCTGTAAGTACTGCAACCTATCTAGGCAGTATGGTTACAGGGCAATTTAACGGGCAATTATACTCGCAAGAAGTATGGAATGATAAAATTAAAAATGCCTTTTCTCCAGAAAGTTTTATAAACAATTTTAAAGATCAAATTAAAAACACAGATGCTAACGGAGCAGTTATTTTAGATGAAAGCATTAACAGTTTAGGTCTAAATAACGTATATTTTATAACCACTTATAGCACAGCTTCTGCCTCAGAATTGGTCATAAATTCTTTAAGTTCTTATATAAATGTAAAATTAGTGGGTAAAACGACCAGAGGTAAACAAGTAGGTTCTATTACCATTTACGATTCAGATAATTTACAAAGAACTGGTAAAAACTTAAATACAAATCATAGATATGCAATGCAACCTTTGGTTTTTGAGATTAGCAATAAAGACAATTTAAATTACCCTGCAGGTATTATTCCAGGTAATACGTTACCCGGCATAGAGTTAGCAGAAGATTACAATAACTTGGGAGTTCTTGGTAAACGCTCAGACCCTTTATTAGATAGAACTTTAACCTATATTACAACGGGCTCAAAAACAAACCATAAAGCAGGTGCTTCTTTCGATTTTAAAGAAGTATTTAACTCAAAACTAGCAACACCTGCGCAAGACAATATGTTTATAAACTTTAAGGAATAAAGTTTATAAACTAAATTATAAATCCAGCAATTCGCTGGTTTTTTTTTTGAAGTCAATTCTGGTTGTCACGAGCTACAAAGCTACTTTACATTCGCCTCTTTAACTTCTTCAACTTCTTTATCTGTTAGCATGTTAGGTCTAAACTCACTCATTAATTCCTCTCGTTTGGACTTCGCATAGGTATAACCAGATTTCCACCAAGTATGCATTAATTTTTGATCAAAAATTAGAGAATTCGTGGTTAAAACAGTGGGTGTATAATATAAATTTAATTTTACGTTTTTATTCTTTGCAGCCAATTTACCAATTGTAATATTGTGCCTTTCTACATGTGTTAGCATAAAGTCAAACACATCAAATAACAACGTAAAAGGGTTTTTAGAGGGTACTCTATTTATTTGTGATACTTCTGTTTCTAGAATAATAGCATCTATTTCTGTTGCGCCTCTTAAAATTGCTTCTCTTATGGGCACTAAAGATCCAAAACCACCATCGGCATATTGACAATGATTTTTTTCTAACAAACTCATAAACGGCACATAATTACAAGATCCCCAAACCCAATCACAAAAATCTTCGTAAGTGCAATCATTGCTCGATTTATATTCAATTTGATTGGCTGTTAAATTAGAAACAGTAACCACAACTTCTTTATTACTTTCTCTAATTTTTTCATACATCCCTTTGGTAACGTTATTTTTAATTAAAGTGCGTAGGTTTTTACTTTCACCAAATGTTTTTCTTCCGTTTAAGAAATTCCACAATGTATTTAAATGTCGAATACTAATTACCTTTTCGCCAGCAACTTTTGTAATTTTAAAAGGATTGTTACTAAAAATAGTTTCTTGATTTACATTCGTATATAATTCTTGCAACTCATCAAGCATTCCTAAAGCCAAATGCGAAACCATTAAACTGCCTGTAGACGTACCTATAAACAAATCGTACTCTCTTTTTTCTTTTTTCATTAAGTATTGCGCAACACCACCTGCAAACGCTCCCTTACTTCCTCCTCCAGAAATTACCAATGCTTTTTTCATAAACTATCAATGATTTGTTTAACTTAGATGTATAAAAATATCAAAAATGAAAAGAATATCAATATTAATTTTCCTTTTAATTACTTGTTGTGTTGCTAAATACACGCCAAGAAATATTGAAAATATTGAAATTAAAGAATTTAAAATCGATAGTACTAGTATTCGAGCAATCGTTGCTATAGACAAAGACCGTGTTTATTATGCCGGTTCTGAAGGCGATATTGGTTTTTTTGGGGAAACAGAAAAGTCTAAACCAATTCAATTTTTAAAGTTTCAAGATACGATTGTCCCTAATTTTAGAAGTTTAGCTCAAAATAAGGATGCTTTTTTTGCGCTTTCTATCGCCAATCCTGCTTTGTTATATAAAATATCTAAAGATAAAACGGAATTAGTCTATACAGAAAGTCATGAAAAAGCATTTTATGATGCACTTCAATTTTTTGATGATGGCATACACGGCATTGCTGTTGGCGATCCAACAGAAGATTGTGCCTCTGTTCTTTTAACCTCTGATGGTGGCACTTCTTGGTATAAAGTTTCGTGTACAGATCTACCACAATTTGCAGTTGGTGAAGCTTTTTTTGCAGCTAGTAATACCAATATAAAAACAATGGGAAGTACTGTTTGGATAGCTTCTGGGGGTACAAAAGCACGAGTTTTAAAATCTAATGATTATGGTAAAACATGGCAAGTTTTTAATACCCCAATGATGCAAGGTATCGGCCCTCAAGGAATTTATTCTATTGATTTTGCTGACAAAAATAACGGAATTATCATTGGCGGAGATTATTCGAAACCAGAAGAAAACAATGCAACAAAAGCAATAACAACAGATGGTGGTAAAACATGGATGTTAGTGGCTAATAATCAAAACCCTAATTATAAAAGTTGTGTGCAATATGTACCAAATACAAACGGACAAGAGGTTTTTGCCGTTGGAGTAACGGGCGTTTCTTATTCTAATACTGCAGGCGCTACTTGGACAGAGGTTTCTAAAGACTCATATTACACCATTCAATTTGTAGATAAAAATACAGCATGGTTAAGTGGCAATCAAAAAATAGGGAAGTTGGTTTTAAAGTAAATTATAAAATTTTTCTTATAAAATTGCAAAGTATCAAAGGTTCAAAGTTACCTTTGCACATCTCTCAAAATGTTATTTTAAGCTCTGTTAACTCCTTACATTAAAATAAAAATTATCTGTATAAATCTATGAAATCTGTATTCAAAATTAAGTATATCGTTCTTTTAATAGCTTCACTTCTACTGTTCTCTTGCTCAAAACAATCAGAATTGAGCAAAGATTTTAATTGTTCTAATGCAGCCTACACCAATTTAGAAAATGTAGCAGATTTAAAGAACTTGTTTTCTTTGTCACTTCCAAAAAACTGGAAAATAAATTTATATCAAGATGAAGTACAATCTTCTATTTTTGCTGCAGACACTACAAAACAACTTACAGAAACTGTTTTGATTGATGTTACCTTCATCAAAAATAAAATAACATTTGATGCTGCTTTTATGCTGCAACAAGAGCAAGAAAATTTAGCGAAAGGTCTTATTAAAATAAAATCCAAAGAAATTACTTTTTTAGAAAAACCAGCTATTTATACACAGTATAAAGGTAAAAAAGGGGTGTTTATCTATCAAACTTGTCATACTTTTATAAAAATAGATGCAACTAATTTTATCTTTGCAAAAACAGAAATCTATGGCGATTCTTTGGTAAACGAAAGATTCTGTAGTTCTTTTTCAGTACTAGAAAACATTAAAATTCATCCATAAAAATGATTGATAAACAACACATTATAGCTCGATTTATAAAATATGTAACTATTGATACAGAGTCGGATCCTAACAATCCTGCTTTTCCAAGTACCAAAAACCAATGGGATTTAGCTAAAATTTTAGAAAAAGAGCTCAATCAAATAGGTATGCAAGATGTTGAGTTGGATAAAAATTGCTATATCATGGCAACTTTGCCAAGTAATTTAGCATATCATGTGCCAACAATTGGTTTTGTATCCCATATTGATACGAGTCCTGATTTTACAGGAAAAAATGTAAAGCCACAAATCATTGAAAATTACGACGGAAAAGACATTATTCTAAATAAAGAGAAAAGCATTGTGTTGTCTCCAGATTATTTCGAAGACTTGCTACAATACAAAGGCCAGACGATTATTACAACAGATGGAACCACCCTTTTGGGAGCAGATGATAAAGCCGGAGTTACAGAAATTGTCTCTGCAATGGAGTATTTAATCAACAACCCAGAAATTAAACATGGTAAAATTAGAATTTGTTTTACACCTGATGAAGAAGTTGGCAAAGGGGCCCATTTATTTGATGTAGAAAAGTTTGGAGCAAAATGGGCTTATACAATGGATGGCAGCCAAATTGGGGAATTAGAATACGAGAATTTTAATGCGGCAAGTGCCAAAGTTACTATTACTGGTAAAATTGTACATCCTGGCTATGCAAAAGGTAAAATGATAAACTCAATGTTAATTGCAACCGAATTTATTGCATCGCTTCCTGCCAACGAAGTTCCAGAAAAAACAAGTGGTTATGAGGGTTTCTTTCATTTACATGATATGTATGGCAATGTAGAAGAAACGGTTTTAGAGTATATTATTAGAGATCATGACTTCGATTTATTTCAAAAAAGAAAATACTTACTACAAAAAATTGCTTCTGACTTTAACGAACGTTTACAACAGGATGCAGTTGCAATTGAAATAAAAGATCAATATTTTAACATGAAAGATAAAGTTACTCCTGTACTACATATTGTAGCTATTGTAGAAGAAGTAATGAAAGAGATTGGTATTACACCGCTTATCAAACCAATTAGAGGTGGTACAGACGGCTGTCAACTTTCGTACAAAGGGTTGCCTTGCCCTAATATTTTTGCGGGCGGACATAATTTTCACGGACGCTATGAGTACGTTCCGGTAGAGTCTATGATAAAAGCAACAGAAGTTATTGTTGGTATTGCAAAGAAAGTAGCTATTAACTTCAAGTCTTAAAGAGGTGAAGCGCCAAAGGTTTTAAAGCCCTTTTTAAAATTGATCGGGATTTTTACCTTTTACATTGTCATAAAAAGCATAAAAAAATTCAAAATCTTTCTCCTTATCATCGGTTGTATAATAAGGGTCCGATAGTTTAACTTGTTTTCTTTCAAAATCTAACGTTGCCATTACAATTGGCACATTAGCACCTTTGGCAATATAATAAAACCCTGTTTTCCATTTATCAACCTTTTTACGCGTTCCTTCTGGAGATAAGCCTAATTTAAATTCTTCTTTCTCATTAAAGATCTGTATAATCGCGTCTACCAAGTTATTGCTCTTGCTTCTATCTACAGGCGTACCGCCTAAAGCTCTAAAGAAAAAGCCAAAAGGACCATTAAAAAGAGAATTCTTGCCAATAAAATTTACCATTATTCCAGAACTCATTCTTGCTAAAATAGCAACAGGAAAGTCTTGCCAGCTTGTATGCGGTGCAGCTATAATTACATACTTTTTTATATCTTTATTAAAATCGCCATCTACCTTCCAACCTAAAATTGTCTGTAATATAAATCTTGCAATTACTTTCATTGTCTGTTTTAAAAGTGATAAATTTAAGAACTTAATTTGATATGATGAACAATTTGATTATTTACTTCTTAATTGCACTGATTTTTAGCGCTGTAGGCTTTCTTATAGGCACACTTTTAACCAAATTAAACTTAGAAAAAGAGAAAACTAGTGTAGAAAAAGAAAAAGCTACTTTAGAGGAGCGTGTTGTTTTGTTGCAGCATGCTAAAGATATGGTGGAAGATAATTATATAGAACTTCAAAAAGAATTAAAAACCAATCAGCAAGAAAAAGAACGTTTACTTACAGTTAATGTAAGGCAAGATTCAGATAATAAAAACTTGCAGCTAAAACTAGATGAACATAAAAGTGATGTAGAAAAGTTACAAGAAAAATTTACGAATGATTTTGAAGTGCTTGCCAACAAAATCTTAGAAGAAAAATCGACTAAATTTACAGAACAAAACAAAGAAAACTTAAAAATAATCTTACATCCACTGCAAGAAAAAATAAAAGTATTTGAAGATAAAGTGGAACAAACACACAAAGAAAGTATCGATTATCATGCTGCTTTACGTCAGCAAATCATCGGTTTAAAAGAGATGAACTTGCAAATGAGTAAGGAGACTATCAACCTTACAAAAGCGTTAAAAGGCGATAGTAAAACACAAGGAAATTGGGGCGAATTAGTTCTAGAACGTGTTTTAGAAAAGTCTGGCTTAGAGAAAGATAGAGAGTATTATGTGCAGCAAAGCTTTACTAATGAAGAAGGTAGAAGAGTTTTACCAGATGTGGTAATCCATTTGCCAGATAATAAAAAAATGATTGTGGATTCTAAGGTGTCTTTAACGGCTTACGAGCAATATGTAAATGAAGAGGATGAAACGGTTAAAGCGCAATTTTTAAAAGAACATGTTGCCTCTTTAAAACGTCATGTAGATCAATTATCAGAAAAAAAATATGAAGATATTTATAAAATAGAATCGCCAGATTTTGTGTTACTTTTTATACCAATAGAGCCTGCTTTTGCGGTTGCTATTAATACAGACAATTATTTATACAATAAAGCGTTCGAAAAAAATATTGTAATTGTTACCCCAACAACTTTATTGGCAACGTTGCGTACCATAGATTCGATGTGGAATAACGAGAAGCAACAAAAAAATGCCATTGAAATTGCAAGGCAGGCTGGTGCTTTATACGATAAGTTTCAAAGTCTTTTAACCGATTTAATGAGTATTGGTAAACGAATTGATGAAAGCAAAAAAGAATATTCAAGTGCTATGAACAAACTTTTTGACGGTAGAGGAAATTTAATTAGTAGCGTAGAAAAGTTAAAGAAAATGGGTGCTAAAGCAAAAAAAGCAATTCCGGATAACATTATTTCACGTGCTAGCGAATAATGGTATCTTTTTTATATGCTATTAATTTTAAGTGCTAAAGGTTGCGCTATCGTCTTTGGTAGTAAGTACAACCCAGCAATCTGTTTATACTTTGCGTTTCCTTTTAAATGAGGTTGCTTCGTGCTTCGTATTGATGTTGTAGTAATGTTATTGTTCTTAGATAAATTGCATGGTTTACTAGTACTGCTTATAAGTACTATGCAATAATCTCGTTAACATATCTAAATCTTAAAAATTACCTTGTAATCGCAAGCACTTAGACAGTTGTAAAGTAATCTTTAACAACTAAATTTTACATTCACTATTTTTCTTCTAATGCATTATACATCTACATACTAACATTTAACATTGCAGCGGCAAAAAGTTTAGAAAGCTGGTTTTGGTTTATATAAGCACTAACAGCTGTGCTATAAAACTATAAAACCCACTGCGAACGCGCACCCTTTTTTAAAATTTAGTTTTAATTAGTCTATTTTATATAGATTGTTGGCAGCTAGTTCTTCTTTTATTCGTTCAATTTTACTTTCATTTTTTCCCAAGTTTTAATAGATAGAATTGGTTTATAATCTGTCAATTTGTTTTTGCTATACTCAATAATATATTTTGCCCTTTCTCTTGAGTCTGGATGTGTGCTAATCCATGTTAAATATTTTGTTGCTTCATTTTCTTTGTCTGATAACTTATAGAGAAAATTTGCAAATGATTCTGGATTTACCTTTGCAGTTGTCAAATAATCAACTGCTTTAATATCTGCTTCTTTTTCTAAGTTTCTGTCAAATGCAGATGAAGAAAGCATTTTTGCAGTCTCTTTGATAATCTCCGCTCCTCCGTTACCTGTTGTCATTGAAATTAAAACCGAAAGCCCGATTTCCTTTACAAGTTTTTTCATCACATGATTTAATTCAATGTGAGCAATCTCATGACATATAACACCTGTCAACTCTTCTTGATTGTCAGAATTGAGAATTAAACCACTATAAATTATTAGATGTCCGTTTGGCAGTGCAAAAGCATTCACTTCATCTTTGTTAAGCACATGAACTTTTATTGTTTCTCTGTCAATTTTATTAGACTTACAGATATGATTTATAATACTGTCTATAGCGCTTACTACATGAACATTTTTATTTTCTACTTCTGTTTTTTTAAACATTTCCCAAAAAAGGTCACCTAATTTTTGTTCTGTCTTGTCTGTTACTTTTTCAACTTTAAGAACCTTTACCCAGTCTATTTGTTTTAAGGCATACCAGGTTCCAAAAAATAGAAGAATTGTTATTGCTCCTTGAATAATGATTTTTTTCATGATTTTGATTTACAAATAATGTTTGTCAATGTTCCATAAAACCACCACTCAACATGAATACCTTTCCTTGTCTGAATAGCTGTGTAAATGGTTGCAATAAATTCTGTTAAGTTAAAAATTATAGCGGCTATTATATAAGCAATGTAATTACTCGTTATTGTTTCATCTGTAAAAATTATTGAAACAGTCCACCAAAATCCATAACTATTTATAAAAAGCATTGTTAGCTGTGATAATAACGCTTGTGTGCAATGCCATCGAACAAAATATGTAGACTTTTTGTTGCCTAAATAAAAAATTAGCGTGGCAATAAGATTTACTATTGGCAACGGAAGCCCAACTATAATAGCTATTAATGACATCAAATAACTACTAGAGGCAGTTTCTGCTTCGTGTTCGCTTGGTTCGTAAGTAAATTTTTTTATTTTTATCATAGTCCTTTTGTGATATTCCAAATCCAATTGATGATTACAAGTAAAATTAAAGGAATTGCAATCTTTGGTTTTTTTAGATAAGTTTCTATTTTAAGGTAAAAGTTAAATAATGTTTTGGTGTTTTTTATTATATCTACTACAATCCATATAGGAGTAATAAGCATCATCATAGCAACTAAGTAACCTATTGGGTTAAAGTTAAATGCACCAATGAAATCGCCCTTTGTTAATAAAATAACAGAACGAGTAGCGCCACAGGAAGGGCATGGTATATTTGTTAGCTGCTTTATTATGCAAACTTCAACCGATTTAGTTTCAGTAATGTTTTTTGTGATACTAAAATAAAGCCAAATATACCCTGCTAAACATGCTATACACAATAGTGAATACAGCTTGTTCCTGTCAAGTTTCATTAATACAAAAATTGTTGAATTTTTTGCATATTCTTTTCTCTTGTTGCTTTTTGAATCATGAACCAGTCAATAATTGTCCAAATACCCAAACCACCACAAGTTAGCAGTTTACCAACTCCAAGCCCTGTATCACCAATGATAAAACGGTCAATACCCAAGCCACCTGCTAAGATTGAAACAATAAGTGAAGTGGTTGGATCTTTGAATTGAGCAGTTGATAACATTACCCATTTTGAGTCATCAATGGCTATTAATCTGTCTCTGATTACATTGATTTGATGACTTTCAAAGAATTTTGCGTTTGACATGATAAACATGTCGACTTTTTGTGCGTCCATTTTTTATTTTTTTTAATGTTAAATTGTCCTACTCATGTGGCTTTTCAGTTTCTCCCTTTTTTTTAATGAAGTAAAGTCTCCATTTTATTGTTAATAATACAAATTCTTATTAAGAGCTGTACAAATTTTGTTTGTATTTCGTTTCTTTCATGTTGCCGTGTTGTCTTGTTAAACTTGTTGCCAATGGTTTGTTTATGGTTTCGTTGCGTTTTTCAAGCACTTCATTTTTAGTTTACCTTAATGTTCTTTTATATCTATAATTTTCAATTAACCACTTACTGCTCAATGCTTTTATACACTTTGCTGGGGGTCCGTACTTTATGTATCGTCTTTTTTCTAGCGTTGTCAAAGACACAGTCTTTTACAGTTTTGGTGCTGCACTGGTTTTAGCGACTGTAAATGTGTATGGCTTTGTGCGTTGGTTTTCATCCTAAATTGCTCTTTCTTGATATAAATATTCTTGAAAACCAATAAAAGCACCTCTAATAGACTTTATATCTCCTAATTCACGTTTTGCATCAGCAATAGCCTTGTATTTCAATTCTAGTAAGACGGGTAGTTTAGAATCATCTAATTCGTCAACTCCTTCTTTTACGTATTGTTCTAATACAAAATTCAAGAACTCTTGTTGCTTAGGGTTGTAATCATTTATTTGAACCTTGGCTCTGCTTGCCCTCTCTAATCTTGGCACAAGGTCTTTATGATAGGCAACATAACTAAGTACATCAAAAAGGTCGCTATTTTCACCATGAATAAGATGTCTTAAATCTTCTAACTGTGCGCTTGAATACCCTTTTTCACTTAATTCTGTTAATAGCTTTTTACGTGTGCTTGGAACGCTCCATAGTGCACGTAATTGGTTTTCATTGTCAAAAAATGAAGGAATATCACCAAATAATTGTTGTATAAATTCTGTCGAGGAAATAGGTTTTCCGGATGGACTCCAAAAAGAAGTTCGTACCATAGAATCTATTTCTCTTACTTGAGTATCAGAAAGGCGTACTCGTATCATTGCTCTTGGTGGGGTATCACAAACGCAAGGAATATTATCACATTCTGGACAAGCTTCCTCTGGTGGTCTTTCGCAAACGCATGGTGTTTCTCCACAAATGTTACAGTTTCTTGCTCCACCTCCACCTTCTCTTGGTGGTTCTGGCTCTAAAGGCTCACCATCCCACTCTGGGTCTTGAAAATGTTGATGTGCATTTACAAAATCGAAAATTGTAAAATAATCTTTACCATCAAAAAGACGTGTACCTCTACCAACAATCTGTTTAAATTCAACCATAGAATTAACGGGTCTCATTAAAACAATATTTCTAATTTCTGGTGCATCCACTCCTGTACTTAACTTTTGTGAGGTGGTTAATATCGTTGGAATGCTCTTTTCGTTATCTTGAAAATCTCGTAAATGCTGTTCACCAACTTGGCCATCATCTGCAGTTACTCTGTGACAATAGTTGGTACTTTTACTTGTTGCATATTGATTTATTAAATCTCTAACTGTTGCGGCGTGAATTTGTGTAGCACAGAAAACCAATGTTTTTTGGTTCTGATTTATCGAATCCATAAAGAGCTTTACTCTGTATTCTTCTCTTGCCTTAATGGCTATAATTCTATTAAAATCTACTTCTGTATAGGTTCTGCCTTCTTCAATTTCACCCTCTACCTCATCACCAGAAATGTGTGTGTAATTATCTATCGTAGTATTTATTTCTTTTACCTTAAATGGTGTCAAGAAACCATCATTAATACCATCTTTTAGTTTGTAACTATAAATTGGGTCTCCAAAATATTTATAAGTGTTTTGATTTACATCTCTCTTTGGTGTTGCAGTTAAACCTAATTGAACAGCAGGCGAAAAATGCTCCATAATCGCACGCCAAGAACTCTCATCTCTAGAACCACCTCTATGACATTCATCAATAATTATTAAATCGAAAAAGTCTTTTGGATACTGTCCAAAATTAAAATCGTCAGAATTATATTTTACCGAGGGCTCTGCTGCTATTGAATAATTCTCGTCTTCATTTTCTTCATCCCCTTCTTGTTTTGCATTGGTCATAAAGGTTTGAAAAATGGTAAAAAATACGCTTCCATTGGTAGGTACTTTTCCTTTTTTCTTAATTTCCTTTGGACTAATTCTTACCAAAGCATCTTCATCAAACGCATTAAATGAATTAAAAGCTTGGTCTGCCAATATGTTTCTGTCTGCTAAAAATAATATTCTTGGACTTCTAGAAGCATCTCTTCTTAAATTCCATTTGGCATGAAATAATTTCCAAGCAATTTGAAAAGCAATTGCTGTTTTTCCTGTTCCTGTGGCTAAGGTTAAAAGTAATCTGTCTTTTTTCTCTGCAATTGCTTCTAAAACTTTGGCTATTGCATTTTGTTGGTAATATCTAGGCTGCCAAGTACCTCCTCTATCTTCAAAAGGAACTGAAAACAAACGTTCTTTCCAATCTGCGATTTCAACTTTGTATTCTTCTTTAGGCGTTGGGTAAGTCATTTCCCAAAGTTCATCTGGTGTAGGATATTTAGACACATTACCTTCTGTGCCTTCCTCCATATCGATACCATAGATTTGCAAACCGTTGGTCGCATAGGTAAACCTGATGTCTAAACGTTCTGCATAATCTTTAGCTTGACCAACACCATCTGTATAATACAGGTCTCTTTTTTTAGCTTCTATAACACCTATTCTTCTGTTCTTATATTCTAGAACATAGTCTGCAAAAAGTGGTGTAGCTCTTCTGTTTTGACCAATTAAGCGCCCTTTGGTAATCGGAAACTCCAAACGCAAACGACTGCCTTCAACAATATCCCAGCCAGCTTCTCGCAATGCTGGTTCTATTAAATCGTGTTTGGTTTGTGCTTCGTTCATTTATTTCTGTTTAATATGCTAATTACTAAACGTTTTACCGTTTCCATTTCATCTGGTTTACTTGACGCAATAAACAGTGTTAAAGTTGCTAATGTATCGTTATTAACTATAAGTTGTTCTTCTTCGTTAAATAGCATGTTATTTTGTTCTAAAAACTTCAAAAAACAAGCTGCAGCAATGCGTTTATTTCCATCTACAAACGAGTGATTTTTTACTACCAGATATAAAAGCATCGTTGCTTTATCTTCAATAGCTTTAGCAACACTTCTATTTAAAATGTGAATACCATCTTTTAGAATCTTTATTTGCTGTTCTTTTTGTGCTAATCGGTTTTCATTAATAGCAAAACCTTTAACTAAATATTCTTTTAAAACAGTATTTGCCCATTTTCTAAATTGAGTACCTTGTTTAGAATTTACCTTGTATCCCACAGAAATAATGGCATCAAGATTAAAATATTCTACTTGATAAATTTTACCATCAGAAGCAGTTGTTGCATTTTTTGCAACAACTGAATCTTTTTCTAATTCATTGTTTTTGAACACCTTGTTTAAATGTCTCGAAATAACAGACTTATCTCTACCAAAAAGTGTCGCTAATTGATTCAGGTTTAACCACACAGTAGTTCCATCAAACTCAACATCTACTTGAATTTGGTTTTCATCTGATTCGTAAATAATTATTTCACTCATACCAGCAGTTCTTTTTGTGCTAATCGTTTTTCATTAATAGCAAAACCTTTAACCAAATAGTCTTTTAAAACCGTATTTTCCCATTTTCTAAACGGTGTACCTTGTTTAGATTTTACGCGATAACCTACAGATATTATTACGTCAAGATTGTAATGTTCTACCTTTCTAGTAACTTCTCTACCTCCTTCTTTTTGAACTGTCGCATATTTTGCGACAGTTGCTTTTTTATCTAATTCAGCTTCTTTAAAAACATTATTAATATGTTTACCAATAGTTTTTACATCTCTATCAAAAAGAGTAGCTAGTTGATTACGATGCAACCAAACAGTATCATCATTTACTTGTACTTCTATAGAAGTATTAGCACCTTCAGGTTTGAAAATAACTATTTGGTCTTCTTCATTCATACCACAACTTCTCTTTGAGTTAATTCTCCTGAAAAAGCTTTTTGAAGAATGGATTTTTTGAGTTCTTCCAATGAATTTAATTTTAAAGTATAATTAAAAACAGTAGTGTTGATTGAGTCATTTAGAGATTCTATTAATAATTCTATCTTCTTTTGATTTTCAATGTTGGTGAATGGAATTGGAAAGGCTCTTAACTTTGTAAGGCCAATAAAACCTTGTGCACTTCCGCTTGAATTTTCAGCAACATACTTTTTTGCTATTGGACTCTTTAAAAAATAAAGGATAAATTTAGCTCTATAATTTTCGTTTGACTTAATTAATCCAACATTCTTTATACTAAAAACTCTTTTATCATCAACTATACAAGACATTCCTCTATTTGCCCCAATCATTGAAACTAAAATATCATTATTAGCAACATTAGACCTTCTATAAAAATCATTGTGGTCTTCTTCACTAATGAATTTTGTGTTTTTAAATGATATTCCACTATTCAGAATATTTTTTTGTGTTACGAAAGGTATTCCAAATTCTTCACCAACATACTTGGGTGAATTATGCGTACCATCTTTAACTTCACAAATCTCATTTAATTTTTTCCTTTCCCAGCCAGCACCTTTTTGACTAAAAATAGCATTCAATTTAGATTGAAAAAGCTCTTTTGCGTTTACTATGTTTTTTTTAATATTGGCTTTGGCTTGGTCTATTGCAGTAAAAGCTTTATCTAATATTGCTACTATTTGTTTTTGTTCTTGGATTGGTGGTATTGGGATTTCTACTGAACCAAGTGCTTTCGTTGAAAGCTCTTTAAAAGTTGTTCCTGTGCCTAATTCATTTAATAATTTGATATTACTTTTAAGAAAATAATACAAAAATGTATTATCCAAATTTTCACTAGAAACAATTCCACGACAGCCTTGATTTGTAGCCATGGGAATTGTATTTATTGCCAAATGACCAATAGGTGCTCTAGATGAAAGGATTACAGAATATGCTGGAAATAATTTTGCGGAAGATTTTTGCAATCCTTCAGCAGTTATAGTTCTTCTTGTTAAACTAACTTCTCTTGTATTTAATTTACCTAAATCAGCTGGTGTTATCCAAGCAATATCCCCTCCCCAATATTCTTCAATTTTTGTTTTAGGTGTTCCTCCTGAAACAATTTTTGATGTTGCTGCAATAGTTTTTAAACTCCAACCTTTTCTCATATCAACTCTTTAATTGATTTAAAAATAGTATTCGTTTCAATATCTAATATTTCCATTTCAGTTAATATTTCTTCTGGACTTCTTAAAGGTGCTTCTTCTGGTGTGTTTGGGTTTTTAACAGATAAATCAAAAGTAGTTTCGTCTATATCTGCTACTTTTAAATTCCAAGATTGTTCTGTTTCTGGTTTCTTTTTCTGTAAGGCTACAAAAGACTCCATATCCTTATCATTTAAAGGATTGGTTTTCCCCATGTTTCGCCCAGGGTCTAACTGATAGTACCAAATCTTTTTAGTTGGTTCTCCTTTTTGGAAAAATAAGACGACTGTTTTAACGCCAGCTCCTGTAAAGGTTCCTCCTGGTAAATCTAAAATGGTATGTAAATTAGAGCCTTCTAATAATAGTTTACGTATTGCTATAGAAGCATTGTCTGTGTTGCTTAAAACGGTGTTTTTTATCACAATAGCAGCTCTACCACCAGTTTTTAAACTCTTAATAAAGTGTTGCATAAACAAGAAAGCAGTTTCTCCTGTTTTTATATCAAAATTTTGCTGTACTTCTGGTCGTTCTTTACCCCCAAATGGTGGGTTTGCTAAAATAACATGATACCGATTTTTCTCTTGTATGTCTCGTATGTTTTCACCTAGTGTATTGGTGTGTATAATATTTGGTGCTTCAATACCGTGCAGAATCATATTCATAATTCCAATTACATACGCCAAGTTCTTTTTCTCTTTACCGTATAAAGTATTCTCTTGTAATGTTTTGAGATTGTCGGTTGTTTTGTCCATGCGCTGGTACATGTAATCATAAGCTTCCACCAAGAAACCACAAGAACCTGCTGCTGCATCATAGACTTTTTCTCCTATTTGTGGGTCAACCACATTAATCATGGCACGAATTAGCGGTCTTGGCGTGTAGTATTGCCCACCATTTCTACCAGCATTCCCCATATTCTTAATCTTGGTCTCGTACAAATGACTTAACTCATGTTTATCACTAGAAGCACGAAAAGGAAGTTGGTCTGCATATTCTAAAATCTCTCGTAAATTATAACCAGATTGTATTTTGTTTTTTAGTTCAGAAAATATTTCACCAATTTTATATTGTATGGTGTTTGCAGAATCTGCCTCTTGCTTAAACTTTGCCAAGTATGGGAATAGTTTTCCATCTACAAACTGCACTAAGTCTGCACCAGTCATAGCAACATGGTGGTCTATTTTTCCTTCTACATCTTTCGGCATTGCCCAATTTGGCCAGCGGTATTCTTCCGCTAAAATAAAACTATATTCTTCGCCTTTTAATTCGGCTTCATCCGCTTTGTCTTGTTCTAACTCGTCTAAGTAGCGTAAAAACATTACCCAAGAGGTTTGACCTATGTAATCCAATTCACTATCAGACCCCGAATCTTTGTACAGAAGGTCGTCTATATTTTTAAATGTTTGTTCGAACATTATGTGTTATTTTATTTTGGTGAAAATTTAGCAATTTTAATGTTCCAATTTACTTTGATTTTTTTAATTAAGCTTAGTCGTTTCCGTATTTTTTTCAAGCGTTTGCTAAAAAACAGCTTTTTTGGTTTTTAGCTTTTGCCTGTGTGTCGGCAAAAACCAAATGTATTATTTGTGCGGCTGGCTTTTTTTTGCATAACATACGTGTTTAAATATGAGTAGTTGCGTGTTTTAAGCACTAAAGTTAGTAAATAAAACACAGATTTAAAGTCCGCGAGGACTTTCGTGAATTGGCTAAAACCAAGCAATTAATTTTGTACGGTGTTGTAACACGTTTTTATTTTTTCAATATATTTTGCTACTTGTCTCGCTGATGTATGCCCGTTATGTTGAATATAATAACCATCATTATTTATGACCAATATTCCAAAACAAGATTTTTTTCTACTAAAATAATTCTTATAAAAAAAATCATTCTTATCGTCAAAGTAAGTTATATTATCTAATTTCGATTCTTTTATAATTTCCCCGCTTCCAAACACCTGAATATTTAAACATCCTTCAATATTTATTTTAGAATAAAAATCCTTTCTCCATTTCTTTCCTGAATTAGGTATTGATTTATAATCAAGTTCACATGGTGAAATTTCAATTGGTTGTACATAATCTATAATTAGTATTTTTTCATCATTCCAATTGTAAGCCTTTTTGATAAAAGTTAATTGCTCATCACTGATTTTATCTGCATAATCATAAATTATTTGTTCCTCATTTTTGGAGTCATTTGTTTGATTTTCTAAATTTTTAGTTGCTGAGCAACTATAAAACAATATAATTATCAATCCGATTAGTATCTTTTTCATATGTGTTACAACGATTATTATAAGAATAGTTGCATTATTTAGCACTTAACTTTACAAGTAAACATCAAGTTTAAAATTCCACAGAAATTTCCAAAGTAAGCGAGAACAAGCGATTACTTATAGCTATTGTTGTGTATTCGTTATTTTTTAATCTCTTTTTCAATTAAATCGAGAATTTCTTTCACTAATACTAATGTTTTTTCTTCTATTTTGATTAATTGATTTTTATGTACAATCAAATTCTCTACTATATTTTCGAATTCTATACTGTTTAGTAAAGTTCTATTATCGACTTCAAATCTTGATTTTGGTAAAGTGTACTTATTCAATACTTTAAAATTGGATGCTTCATCTACATTTAACCAACTCCCATTTTTTATTACAAAATCAACTCCTGAACTCTCCAATTCTAATGTACCATTTTCTTTATCTTTTAATGATTCAACACTGGGTTTCCAAGAAGATAATTTATTCATCAATTCTTGGCTTTTAATCAGACTTATACTGTTTGAATTTTGTAGGATATCCAATGAATTATTGGTTGGAAAAAATTCAGATAGAGCAGTCAAATCATTTAGTAGTATACTGAATTCAGCTTCGGTTTTAATGGATGATTTAGCTCTACCGAAGTTTAAGATTTCCAAATCAGATTTTAGATATTTTTCATTGTCAGAAAGTACACTTTCAAGATTTTCTTTATTTAATTGAAAATCTTTTTTTAGATTTATTAAAACGTTTTGTTCTTCAGTGTTTTCAATGCGTTTCGAATTCCAGTTATTAATCTGTAACGCAATTAAAATACCAATAACCACAAGTACAATTTCTCCGAAAGCATACTTTAAATACTTTCCAGTTTTGTTTTTCTCCATAAGATCAAAGCGTGTTTTTCGAAAGAAATTAATCATTAACGTCTATTTTTTTTATAGTATTAAATCCATCGGACCAACCAATAACCTTATTTGATTCATCTCTTATAAATGATAAAGTCCATCCATTACGATGGTTTTTAAATTTGTCTTTTGAAATCATAGATAATATAATTCGAGGAATATCATTAATATAAATAAACAGATAGCCATTTATTTCATTTACAATAAGCTCATCTCCATCAGGAAATAAATATTTACCTAAATAATCGGATTTAACACTATCAAAACCATCAGCGTTTTTCGGAAAAAAACTAGGCAGTGGGTTTGTGTCATTTATAATCGCTTTTAATGTAAGTAATAAGGGTAAACCTTGATTGTAAAAATCTGCAACAAAATTTGAAAAATTCATAACACCGTACCTTTTGTACAACTGTACTTCATTTTTGTAAATTGGATTATTTGCTAAATGTTGCCACCTTTTTTCATTACTAACAGAATCATTTTGACTATACCAAGGAAAATTGAGTGCATAACGTGTTCTTGCACTTTCAACAATACTTGCAAATACCGTCAATGAAATTTCCATACGCTCAGCTGTTACAATATATTGTCGATTTAAATCAACTATGAGCTGTTCATATTCACTAGGTATATTTTCAGTGTTTTGCATTAATGCATTGTAGCCCATATTTGTGACACGGAATCCCCAATAACCAAAAATAATTGAGTTTCGACGTGGATTGTTTTTATAATCAGACACTGATAATTTACCATTGATTATATTATTAGCAAGGCTGTCTTTATATTTATAAAAGTCAATATTACTTTGAGCTATTTCAAGATCAACTTTAAGGTCGTTAAACACATTTACTAATAACTTGTTGAATTTGATATTAGATTTTTTGTTTTCATTCCATGTATTTACTTGTAATGCTAGCAAAATCCCAATCATTACTAACACAATCTCACCAAAAGCATATTTTAGGTACTTTCCAGTTTTATTTTCAGTCAGCATTTTTTGACGAATTTTTCTAAAGAACTTTATCATTGATTTTCGTTTTTTTTTTAATGAATGCCAACGATTAGTATAAGAATAGTTGCGGGTTTACGTGCGAGGAATTTCCGCAGAGAAATCAGACGTAATAAACTTCCAACGACCTTTGGTTAAGCCCAAAATCGAGCAATTATTTTTATACATTGTTAGAAGCCGTTATTGCGTTTTTTGAGATATTTCATTAGCCTTAAATTCAGCGAGACCTTGTATAGTTCCTTTAATACATTCACAAGGTGTTGGTCCTCCTTCCCAGGCGTCTTCACAAGGTTTTTCAATTAATTCTAGCCGATTTTGTTTTATCCAATCCTTTGCTTCATAGTATACGTCAGGATCATTTGAGGATGTTTGAACAGATCGGATTTTTCTATCTTTTATGACAATATGAAAAGTGTCTGTAACATTTAAATCTAATTGAAGTGCTCTCATTAGATCATCTTTTACTGTAACAGGACATATAACTAGAGAATCATTTTTTTCTACACAGTCAGCACGATTCAATACTTCGTAATTTCCACATTCTGCCCATTTCTGATAATACAAAATAGAAGGATGTGATTTTTTAGCATATGATAGCGATAATTTCAATGAATCTTCATTAAATGAATAGAATGCATCAATAAACTTAGTTGCTATTTCAACATTATCGTTTTGGTGAATATTAATTTTAGAGTTAGTTTGATTTTTACATCCAATAAATATTAGAATAGATAAATAAAATATTTTCTTCATTGTTTTAATGTTTTTTGGTTTGGCTTTAATGGCTTCTAGCGTGATTGTGTATGATTAGTGGCGTGTTCAAGCACCTAATATACTAAATATAAACTGAATAGAGAGTCCGCGAGGACTTTCGTAAGTAGGCTACTTAAAGCAATTAATTTTATACGGTGTTGTAAGTAGTGTTTTTGTGTTCAATCATTCTTTTTATTTCATTCAAATGTGATGCTCCATAGATAATAAGTATTCTATTGTCCGAAGAAGAAATAACTTTGTTAACAACAAACTCGTTACGTAATTTTAAAATAAATTTTCTTTTAAATGCAGAAGACAACTCCTTATTTATTTTTTTACACTTATAGGTAACTTTTTTTAAGTCAGTCCTGAAGTCACAATTTGATAACTTTATTTTACCATATTTTTTTTCAAATTCTGAAATTAAGGTAATAATTGGTATATCAACTTTTTTGTCATCATTGTTAATATTCAGACTTTCTCGATTTGGTTGATTTATGATTTTATCTTTTCCAACATATTTATATTTCCCTCTTAATTTTTTAGTTATTGTGTCATAACGTTTTGATGTAATTGATTTCCCGTAAAGTTTTCTAAATTTTCGTTTACTAATATCGCTGTCTAATGAATCAATATTTAGTGGATTTTTGACAGTTTCGTAATAAATAACAAAATTACTTTTTCGCAATGAATCAATTTTTTTTCTAACATCTGTATAAAATGTTTCGTCTCCAAAATGGACCATTGGTATGAAGTAAATTTCTTTATTTCTATATTCAATTTTTTCTAAAGAGGCACAGTCAGGATAATCCAAATCAAATTTTGAAGAACCACAAGAAATTAAAAAAAAAGGAATGAAAATTAATAGAATTCTTCTAAATAAAGTGTTCATTAGCTTGTTCGGTTAAATTACTTACAACGGTTTTGAATAACCAAAGTTGTGGTTTGGTTATTGGATTTTTCGTTTGTTAAATTTATGTTTTTTAGGGTTTAGAATTATTCTATATTTTTCTGTTTAGCAATTTTAGTTATGCGCTGTTGGCATTTCGTTTATAATAATTTATGTATTTGTTTAGGAGAAAAAAGTTTCCACCATTTTTTTCAGAAGCCATTCAGCCTTATGAGGTGCTAAAACTTGATTTATATTAAGAATAAAACTAGAATCAGTTTCCAAATTATAAAATACCATACCTCCATATGCACTATTATGTCCAATAAGTTTATGCTTTCCTATTTTCTTTTGTTGAAGCCCCATTCCATAAGCAATTTTACCTTTTTTCGCAGGAATATCAATATTGTCATCTTCAAAATTCATCATTAACTGAAGCGTTTCAACTTTCTGAAATAATTGGCCTCTTAAAAGTGATCTTATAAAAATATTCAAGTCACTTGTTGATGATATTAAACCACCACCTCCCCAATCAAATGATGTGTTTACCTTTTTTAATGAATATGTTCCATGATATGGAAATGCAATTGGTGCAGAACTTTTTTTATTTTGATAAAATTCTAAATAAGTATCATTAAGCGAGAGCGTATTTAATAGTCTTTCTTCTAGTACTTCATAGTATGATTTGTGCGTTAACTCTTCAATTAGAATAGCTAATAATAAATAATTTGTATCAGAATAATAAAAGCTTTCACTTGGCTTAGATACTCCTTTTTTATTTAAATTATATTCAAAATATTTTTCTAAAATATTTTTCCAATTCCAATCTTGATTTGGATATTTTTTGATATTTGCAAAGAATCTTTCATCATCAGCAAAGTAATCTCTAAGACCACTTTTATGTTGTAATAAGTTTTGGATTGTTATATGACTAGAGTAATTAATTTCATCAAAAAATAATATTTCTGACAAGATTTTTTTGGTTTCATTATTTTCAAAACAATCGAGAAAAGTGTCTTCTAATTTTAGCAATCCTTCCTCCATCAATTGTAAAATAATAGTTGACGTAAAAGTTTTCGTAATGCTCCCTGTTCTAAAACGATAATTACTAGCTATTTTTTTATCAGAGGCATCTATTTGTCCAACAGCAATTTTATAATTGATATTCTTTTTTTTATTATTTATATTCAGGAGGCAATTATAAATAGGAGTAGAACCATTAGGGTTGATTAGTAATTTAGCGAAATCTTCATATTGTTTCATAAAGCTACTATTAAATGTAATCAAAAGCTGAAGCAAATATTGGTTTCAATTTTAAATTCTCAATTTTAGTTTCATCTATGTTTTTATAAGCTGCCATAATTTCAACATCAGAATCTTTTATAAAAGAATGAATCATACCTAATTTACCTTTTGTTAGAATTTTTTCACGAATTGGGCAGGTACTTCCCAACCAAAACATAGAAGATTTTAATTTTTCTTTAGCCAGTAATCCTTCAAATAAATTATATAATTGTTGTTCATAACCAGGTTTAAAATAGAGACCTTCAAATGCTAAAAATTCGAATCGTTTTGGATTAAATAATTTATTAAGCACAGGTATTAAAGGAACTACATTCATTACTATCTTTCCTGTAAAACCTTTCATATTGTTAATCACCCAATGCGCACGATGATATTGACATCCAGCTATAATTTCTCCTTTTTCTCGAATAACAAAATAATTATTTTTAATAAATAAAGAATCGAATTGGGTTAAAGCATAGTTATCATAGGTTTTATAAAGTAAGTTTAAAATTTCTTCTTTATCTTCTTTTGAAGTTATTTGTGTAATTTTTTTATTTTTCTTCGGAAAAAAACGACTAAAACCTAAAGTTTTTACCGTTCCGATAGGATTATAACCAGCACTTTCTACAACTTTATAAGAACTTTTGTTAGCTCTCTCTATACAAGCAAAATAAATGGTTTTTTCTTTTTCCTTTTCACGGATTAATTCCATCACTTTTATGGAGAATTTTTTCATAACTCCTTTGCCACGTATTTCTTTTGATGAAGCAAAATATCTGATATAATTACAATTAAATTGCTCACTATTAGTAGTTACAGTTGTCATACAGAAAACAGCAGTTGCTCTTATTTTTTCACCTTCATAAATAGCAAGAAGCACTGGTTTTTTTATCAATTTAATATGTTCTTCTGTATTTTTGTGTTCATAGATAGCACCTTCATTTCCCCAAGCAATACTATCTAAAAAATGTAAAGCTTCTTTTGGAATACCTTGATGCCTTTGAATGGAATATTTTCCGTCAGTGAATAGAATCTCTTTTTTCATAATGGCCTATACGTGCGTTTTTATAATACCGTTTTCTACTAATTGTTTACAGCTTAACTTTATTTTATCTTCCAATAAAGCAATTACTTCATCAGTATGTGCTGCTGATAAAAAACAGTTTCTACCTTCCCAAATATAAACGCCATTTAAAAGAAGTTGATTATAAAGTTCTGTATACTTACCAGGTGTTATGAATCTGAATAAAGATCCGAAGTGAACAATTGATAATTTCGGAAAGTTTTCTGCAAAAAATGCATTCATTTTATTGCAAAAATTGGAAGTTTTTATGTTTAGCTCTTCTAGTAATTCGCCGTTAGTAGCATCGAGTATTTCTAATGTTTTTAACGAAGTCGCCATTGCTAAAGGATGATGACAAAATGTACCTGCAACAAAAGTTGATTTCGCTTCTGGAACGGACTGATCTCCATATTGCCAAAAGCCACCATCAATGGCATCTAAAAATTTTGATTTACCCGCAACTATTCCAATTGGTAATCCACCGCCAATTACTTTTCCGTAAGTAACAATATCAGCTTGTATGTTAAATCGTTTTTGGCAACCACCAATATCAATTCTAAAACCAGTGATTACTTCATCAAAAATAAGTGCAATATCATTTTGCTCGGTAATACTTCGTATTTCCTTTAAAAAGGCAATTGGTTGAAAACTGGGGTTTCTGCTCTGAACTGGTTCGACAAGAACAGCTGCAATGTTATTCTTATTTATTTTAATAAAATCTAAAGATTCTTCTGAACCATAATCAAAGAAATAAGATTCATTTAAAATAGATTGTGTAATTCCGGGAATAGATTCTTTGGCAATATTTGTTTGCTGATCTCTTCGAAGTGTAAGTAATGGATCAAATGTACCATGATAGGCTCCTTTGAAAAAAACAACATATTTCTTTTTTGTAACTGCTTTTGCAATTCTTAAAGAAACCATAATTGCTTCTGTTCCAGAATTAAAAAAGGCAACTCTTTCTGTATTTGTAGCCAATGTAATTTTTTCTGCTAGTATACCTGCTAATGGAGATATTGGGCCAACAGACCAACTCTTAGTTAATTGGTTTTCAATTTCTTTGCGAATAGGTAAATAATTATGACCAAAAAGAATAGAGCCAAAACCCATTGTTAAATCTATATATTTATTATCGTCAATATCCCAAATAAAAGCACCATCAGATTTATCCGAAACTAAAGTGTAAATAAGTTCTTTCTTCTTGATATTAAAACCTGCTGCGTTTCTATTTAAAGCAAAATGTTTTCTGTAATTCTGTGTATGTTTTTTTGTTAGTGAATTTTTTTGAGATAATTTATGAATCATAAAACGGTTTGATATTTTGTAATAATACAATTTAAATTGATAAACACAATCATTACTATGTTTTAAATCACTTAAAAAGGAAATGAATGCCAATGTGTTTGTATAAGGTTAGTTGCGTTTTTTAAGAGACTAATTTACTAAATAATTACCGACCAAGAAAGTCCGCGAGGATTTTCCAAGTAGGCGATAACCTAGCAATGAATTATACACGTTGTTGTGCTTTCGTTATTTATTATATTTTAAGAATCTTTTTTTTCATTCTCTAGCAATTCAATAACCTCTGTCATTCCTTTACTTATTCTCTTCATATAAGAGCGCATAGTGTATTTTATTTGTAAAGCATTTCTGAAAGTAGCAAAAGTAGAAGGGCGTGAAAGTATATCATAAAATTCTTTTTCAGATAGTCTAAATTTTTGAGGTATCAGATCATTCGGAAGATTAAAAACATCACTTGTTCCAATCTCTTTTCTTAGTTCCCATCCAGACCCATTAAACCACACGTCAATACTGGTTTTACGGAAAATCGATGCGCCTATATTGGCAGAAATAATTTCTGCATAAGAGAATAGTACGTTCTTATTATTAATCATGCTAAGCTTGCCTGATGATTTTGAATCCTCATAAATTGGTAAATTGAGATCATATATAATACCATCCGTAACAAACCGTCCAAGCTTTTTAAGTGAGTCCATTTCAATTGTTATTTCTTTAGGTGCAATGTGTTTTAAAAATAATTGACCTTCCGTAACCAGACTATCTGCTTTGATAATTGCAACTTGTATTATTTTCTTCGATGATTGCAATTCTAAAATTAAATTTTCAATTAATTGATTTTTAATGATGTCATTCTTCCGCAATTCATTCCAATTATTTAAACTCAAGGCAATCAAAATTCCAATTACAACAAGAACAATTTCACCAAT
>Ga0222644_1000135_pt1 | contig 36275 bp, 31 predicted proteins | sample AntAcemetagen291_FD_179800 | JGI IMG/M metagenome (GOLD analysis project Ga0222644, IMG submission 179800) | Saline water microbial communities from Ace Lake, Antarctica - #291 | ecosystem: Environmental > Aquatic > Non-marine Saline and Alkaline > Saline | place: Antarctica: Ace Lake...
AAGTGCAAAAAGGAGATGCAGTAGAAGAGCGAAAAATACAACGCCTATTTCGTAAGCCAGAGGTAACCAAACTTATCAAAAAATGCAACGATTTCGGGGCAGGAGGAGTATCGGTAGCTATAGGTGAAATAGCAGACAGTCTCAATATAAATCTGGACAAATTACCTACGAAATATGCTGGACTGAATGGTACAGAGCTGGCTATATCAGAGTCGCAAGAGCGAATGGCGGTAGTGGTAGAAGCTAAGGACGTAGAAACTTTCATAGCGTATGCTTCGCAAGAAAATCTGCTCGCAGTAGAAGTAGCAGAAGTGACCGATAGCGGTAGAATGCAAATCTTCTGGAGAGGAGAGATGATCGTAGATCTAGATCGTGAATTCTTAGATACCGCAGGTACTCAGAAAACGATGCATGCTAAGGCGGTAAGCAATAGCTATGTAGAAACACAAGCAATCACTCCACTCACAGATGATCAATTTAAAAAGGAGCTTTCGCAACTGAATGTAGCTTCGCAAAAAGGACTGATAGAAAACTTTGACTCGCATGTAGGACGTACTACAGTGCTCATGCCTCTCGGCGGAAAGTACCTCAAGACGCCTTCACTTGCGAGTGTGAATACGATTCCCGTACTCAATAAATCTACGGATACGGTAGCTATTTCTACGTGGGGTTTCTCTGTCGATTTAGCCAATAAAAATCCATTCTTAATGGGTGCATATGCAGTGGTAGAATCACTTGCTAAGCTAGTAGCAGCAGGTGGAAATCACAAAGATGCTCGCCTTAGTTTCCAGGAATACTTCGAAAAATTGGGAGCAGATGCAGAGAAATGGGGCAAGCCATTGCAGGCATTGCTCGGAGCATTAGAAGCTCAATTGGAATTTGAAACTGCTGCAATAGGCGGCAAAGATTCTATGAGCGGAACATTTGATAATATACACGTACCACCAACTCTTATCTCATTTGCGTGTGCAGTGGGTGAGTTGAAAAACATCATTTCTCCAGAAATAAAAGGAGAAGGAAACTACCTCTACCTTGCAGAACATCAAGCGACTGCAAGTGGACTTCCTAATTACGATTTGCTAAACAAAACGTACGCTGACATACACCAACACATCAAAAACAGTACTATCCTATCTGCCCAAACTATAAAGGACGGCGGACTAGCAAGTGCAGTGTTCAAAATGGCTGTGGGTAATGGAATAGGAGCAGATATCAACTACGGAAAAGACTGTTTTATACCACAGATAGGAAGCCTGATTTTAGAATCTAAAACAGAACTAGCAGGGTATGAACTACTCGGTAAAACAGGAGGAAGCGACTTGACTATAAACAGCGAGATCTTTAACCTAGCAGAACTTACTGCAGCTTGGGAAGGGACGTTGGAGCCGATATTTCCATCCGCTACGTCAAATTCCAAAGCTTTAAGCACCAAATTCCAAGCTCTAAACGATGAGAGTAAAAAGCTGTTGCGTCCGCAGGGAAAAAAGGTCACGCCTCGCGTGTTTATCCCAATATTTCCAGGAACCAACTGTGAGTACGAGTCAGAGCATGTATTCGTAGATGCAGGAGCAGATGTGCATACACGACTATTTACCAATTACAGTGAAGAGGCCATCAGCGAATCTATAGCAGCATTCGTAGAGCAGATAAATGCAGCCAATATTATGATGATACCAGGTGGATTCTCCGCAGGAGATGAGCCAGATGGTTCTGCCAAGTATATCGTATCGGTACTCAAAAATCCAGCGATAAAAGATGCGGTGCACGCACTACTCAAAAGAGGTGGATTGATGCTCGGTATTTGCAATGGTTTTCAAGCATTAGTAAAATCGGGTCTATTGCCTTATGGTGAGATAAGAGACTTGGACGATACTTCTGCTACTATGACTTTTAACAGTATCGGTAGACACATAAGCCAGACGGCACACGTAGAAGTGAAGAGCGATAAATCACCATGGCTAGCAGGAATGAAAGGCAAGAAATACATCGTGCCATTCTCTCACGGAGAAGGTAGATTCTATGCAGATGATGCTATGGTAAAAGAGCTAGCAGCCAATGGACAGATAGCAACTCAGTACATCGATTTCGAAGGGAATATAGCACTAGATATGCCATATAACCCAAACGGGTCTGTACATGGTATAGAAGGCATCACAGACGCTACAGGACAGATCTACGGTAGAATGGGACACCCAGAGCGTTACCGCAAAGGACTAATGAAAAACATCCCTGAAATGGAATTTATGGATATTTTTAAAAATGGTGTGGAGTGGTTTAAGGGTTAATTTAGTTTAGGTTGATTTCTTCAACTTCAAAAATTACTTCATCTTTTTTTCGTAGCTCGGGAATAAGAGCCCAATTCATACTGCTTACTATCATGAAACATAATCCACTATACTCTACCTTGATTTTGTATGTGATTTCTTTGCCGTCTTGATCAATTGATCGATCGTATTTTGCTGAACAAGCACCACTTGTAAATGTTCCAATCAGAGAATGTTTATCAAAATCTATGTCTGTAGGTATCGCATTCTCACAGTCAGAGCCTGTGCCAGTAGTTCGGCTTAGCTCCATATAATCCAGATACTCATCTTCTGTACAAATAACAATTTCATTGCGATCATCAGGTATGCTCAGAAAACAATTCCCAAAATGTGTGTTATCTATGAATTCGGAATCTGGAGTTAGATTCTCTTTTTTACAAGATGAGACTATAAATAGCACAATTAATATCGTCACTTTAAAAAACCCTTTCATTTTATTCATGTCTTTTTCTTATTTACATAGTTAAGACAATTTCAAAACTCGTAACGTTACAATTAGGTTGTAGAAGTAGTTCTAGTTTGTTTTTTTACAATCTACCTAATCCCCTTCTCCATCGCATAGTGATCCATACCCACTTCTCGGAATACCTCTGAGCAGATGGAGTAGCCAAGGTTTTCGTAGAAACCAGCTGCATACTATGGTGAGTGGAGGAAGATAGAAATTATTTTAAAATTCTATATTTCGTAAGTTATACGTATATTAGCCGTAAGATAAACGGTATATGCTCAAAGAAAAAAAAAGAAAGGAAGTAACATTAGATGTGGATACGCTTGATCTACTGTCGAAACAAGCTGAGCTAGAGGGCAGAAAGCTGAAGAACTATATGGAACACATACTAAAGCAGAAAGCTCAGGACTTTGAACTATCAGACGACTATAAAGTAATGATAGATGAAATGCTGGATAGAGATGCGAAAGGTGAGCTCAACTTCGTCTCTTGGAAAGAAGCAAAAGAGCGTTTACAGAAGCGTAGCTAAGTGAAGTATAACGTTTCTCTTACCGCTGAAGCTGAGCTAGATTTAGCAGACGCTTTGGACTATTACGCAAAAATTTCTATTAGTTTATCAGACAAACTTTTTAGGGAAATAGATCTTGTAATGGAGAGTTTAGCCAAGTACCCTAAGCATCATCCTGAAAGATACAACTCTATTCGTATAGCTAGCACAGCTAACTTTTCTTATGGTGTTCATTATACATTACTAAATAGCCAAGTGAAAGTTATACGAGTACTCCACCATAAGCAGTATTATGGTAAAGAATAAAATGGAGTAGAGTGGTTTAGGGATAAGTAAGAGCTGGTATCAGTCCTTTTCTTTTTGCTCTTTATCAAGACTCACCTCGTAGTCGAAAATCAAAACACGTTGAGCAGAGTCCAACACACTCCAAAGCTGAGCATTGTGATTATTAATGTATATAGGGGTTATGCTTTCCTCCGGATTAGATTTGATATACTTCTTTACTGTTTTGATTAGTTTGCGGGAAGGCTTTATGTAAAAGGAGTTCCACAGTACAACCATATAATAGTCGCTCTTTGGTAAATCTATGATTTGAACAGAATCGCCATTTAGTTTTGTAATATTATTCAGGAAAAAGTTCAAATCTTGGTTGTGAATATTTAGGTTCTCTTCGTCAATTTTTGGCGGAAATACATCAAAACAACCATCAATATTCCAATTCATAGGTATGGGCGGGTCGATGTAGCAATTGACTAATTTGAAAATTTCTGTCCCATTACTAGTAAAGAGCCGTACTTGGGTGGCTTGCAAATCATCGTTGACTATTTTGACTGATTTTTTCCATAAGATAGTATCTAAAGAAGAGGAGTCCCTCTTTGACTGATTCAGATTCGCATATAATTCTTTGATAATTGAGTTCTTATATGAAGCCGTATCTAGTATGTAAACTAAAGAATCATCCAACTTCCACTTTTTGGAATCTTTTACAATATCCTCCTTACTTTTCCACTCTGGAGTAATATCTACTCCTAGAATACCGCGATATAAAAGACTGCAACTGGATACAAGTAGAGTTATTGATAATGCCAGTAGCAAGTTTTTCATAGTTTGTAATTTTAGGTACCGATCCCCTTCTCCATAGCATAATGATCCATCCCTACTTCTTGGAATACCTCTGAGCAGATTGAATAGCCAAGCTTTTCGTAGAAACCAGCTGCATAGTGTCTTGAGTGCAAGAAAACAGAAGTCATTTGGTGTTCTATCGCATATTCTTCCAAGGCTTTTACAAGTTGGATGCCGTAGCCTTTGCCTCTTACTTTTTCGGAAGTTGCCATTTGGCGAAGTTTACCTACGCCCTTTTTCCAATGTGGAATGAGCACTACTACACCTACTACTTCATCGTCTTCTATGGCTACAAAATGTACGTGGTCTTCTCCGTCTTTGAATCCATCATTATCGATGTCCATCCCCAGTGGTTTACGGAGGATTTCATTGCGGAGTGAAACTGCTTCTAAATATGAATTTAAGTCTTTTTGAGTGTTAATTATTTTTATCATTTTATTCCTACGCTTAGCCCAAATGAAATTTTGTTCCTGTTAATATTTGGTCCTTATCGAATATTCTATGTGTACTTAATAAGAGAGCAATATCAGATTCTGGTCTGCGATATCCTATAGCACTAAAAATAGAGCAGGAGTACATCACTCTCGTTTATTATTAAAATCGAATACCAATGCCGAACATTAACAGACTGCCACTGATTCCCGGGTTTCTATTGAAGGTTCTACTCGCTTGTACTGAGAAGTCAAGGCTTTCATCTAATATATATCCTGCATTAGCCATTACTCTGTTTCCCCCAAATGGGCTATCCCCATCTCCCCCAAACAGATTTAAACCACCTCCTATATAGAGGTTAGTGTTTGGTATATGTTCCTCAAAGGACAATCCAATTTCAAAGTTATCTATCTGTGTTTCTAGCGTATCTATACCTTGACCATTGGTGTCAAGACTGACTATTAGATAGCCTAGATTAAATTTCAACTTTTTGCCAAAACTAATATATGGATTGTAAGCAAACCCTTGAATTTTTTGTGTTGGTGTAGATTGACCATAAAAGCTTCCCACCTTTAAATACGCACTAAAAATAGAGGATCTACTATTGCTATCATTTTGAGCTACAGCATTCAGTGAAAAGACTACAAAAACTAAGAGTACACATTTCTTCATATTCTTCAAAAATACATGAAAGCACTAAAAATAGAGAAGGAGTGCATCACTCTCGTTTAATATTAAAACCGAATATCAATTCCGAACATTAACAGACTGCCACTTATTCCCCCGTTTCTATTGAAGGTTCTACTCGCTTGTACTGAGAAACTGGCAAGGTTTCCATCTAATATATATCCTGCATTAGCCATTACTCTGTTTCCCAAAAATGGGTTATCCCCATCTTCCCCAAACAGATTTAAACCACCTCCTATAAAGAGGTTAGTGTTTGGTATACGTTCCTCAAAGGATAATCCAATTTCAAAGTTATCTATCTGTGTTTCTAGCGTATCTATACCTTGACCATTGGTGTCAAGACTGACTATTAGATAGCCTAGATTAAATTTCAACTTTTTGCCAAAACTAATATATGGATTGTAAGCAAACCCTTGAATTTTTTGTGTTGGTGTAGATTGACCATAAAAGCTTCCCAACTTGAAAGACACACTAAAAATAGAGGATCTACTATTGCTATCATTTTGAGCTACAGCATTCAGTGAAAAGACTACAAAAACCAACAGTAAATACTTTTTCATATGCTCCAAAATTAGTGAATTGAAATGAATAAGGACATTAATAATTTTCCAACTCCTTTAGAATAGGCCCTTCTTACCTTGAGCATCTACTACTGCAAGGTTTATCATATTCACTATCTCTCTTACTGTACTGCCTAGCTGGAGTACGTGTACTGATTTTTTAAAACCAAGAAGTACGGGTCCAATAGCTTCTGAAATACCAAGGCTTTGCACCATCTTATATGCGATATTTCCAGAACTAAGAGCCGGGAATATGAATACGTTGGCATTCTCATCTCCCAGTTTACAGAATGGGAAGAGCTCTTGCCTTAACTCTGCGTCTAGAGCTGTATTGGCTTGCATTTCCCCATCTACGAGTATTTCTGGATTCTCACTATGTAGGCGTTTCAGAGCATTTTGAATATTGGTTACTGTAGGTCCTTTGGCAGAGCCGAAATTGCTGTAACTTACCATGGCGATACGTGGTTTCACTTGTAACTTACCCACTATCTTATGTGTCAATTTTACGATATCCACTAAGTCGTCTGAAGTAGGTTCTATATTTACCGTAGTATCCGCAAAGAATAGTGGTCCCTGCTTACTCATAATGATGTACATACCAGCCACTTTATTGATTCCTTCTTCCTTACCTATAATCTCTAGTGCTGGACGTATAGTTTCTGGGTAGTTGCTATTTTGTCCACTGATGAAAGCATCTGCCTCTCCCTGCTCTACCATCATAGTACCAAAATAGGTACGTTGACGCATTTTACGTTTGGCTTGGAATAAGGTGAGACCTCTACGTTGTCTCTTTTCAAAGTATGCTTCACCGTACTTTTCAGTAATTTCTGGTGAGCGACTTGGGTCTATGATACGACAGTCCGCAAGGTTGAGTCCGAGCTCTTCTATAGATTCTCTTATTTGGTCTTCAAATCCGAGTAGAATAGGAATGCAGCATCCTTCTTCACGAGCAGTATGGGCGGCTTTCAGTATTTTTGGGTTATCTGCTTCTGCGAATACCACGCGTTGTGGGTTTTGCTTAGCACGTAGAGAAATGTTACGCAAGAATCTGTTATCTAGACCCATACGTTTACGTAATTCTATTTTGTAAGCTTCCCAATCTGTAATATCATACTGAGCTACCCCACTATCCATAGCTGCTTTTGCTACAGCTGGGGATACCGTCGTTATTAGTCTAGGATCTAGAGGTTTTGGGATTATATAATCTTTACCAAAACTCATATCAGGTTGGTTATAGGCTAATAGTACGCCATCGGGTACAGGTTCTTTGGCTAGTTCTGCGAGTGCCTTTACTGCTGCTAGCTTCATTTCTTCATTTATAGCAGTAGCACGCACATCTAGTGCTCCTCTGAATATGAATGGGAAACCTAGGACGTTATTCACCTGATTAGGATAATCAGACCTACCAGTAGCCATTATTACATCTTTACGGGCAGCTATCGCTTCATCATACTTTATTTCAGGATTAGGGTTAGCCAGTGCAAAAACAATGGGATTATCTGACATTGATTTTACCATATCTTGGCTTACTATGTTTCCTACAGATAGTCCTAAAAACACGTCTGCACCTATCATAGCCTCTGCTAGATTATTGTATTTTTTCGGTGTTTTAAAGTGCTCTTTCCATTGGTCTAAATCAGTTCTGTCATCACTCACTTGACCCTCTCGGTCAAACATATAGATATTTTCTTTAGTCACTCCTACCCTAATCCACAGCTTAACACAAGAGATACCTGCAGCACCAGCACCACTCACTACTACGCGTACTTCACTTGCCTTTTTGCCTGCTACTTCTAGGGCATTGAGCAGACCAGCGGTACTGATGATGGCTGTACCATGTTGGTCATCGTGCATTAGCGGGATATTCATCTCCTTTTTGAGTGTTTCTTCTATTAAGAAACTTTCAGGAGCTTTTATATCTTCTAAGTTTATTCCCCCAAATGTCGGTTCAAGTGCTTTTACGACTTCTATAAATTTTTGTGGGTCAGATGCATCTACTTCTATGTCAAACACGTCGATATCTGCGAATATTTTGAAAAGTACGCCCTTACCTTCCATCACTGGCTTAGAGGCCAATGGTCCTAGGTTTCCTAGTCCAAGTACGGCTGTGCCATTCGTAATTACAGCAACAAGATTTCCTTTGGCTGTGTATTTATACGCATCTTGTGGGTTTTTGAATATCTCTTCACATGGTTCTGCTACACCGGGCGAGTAGGCTAAGCTTAAGTCTCTTTTGGTAATAGTAGGCTTGGTAGGCACTACTTCTATCTTTCCTGGTCTACCTTTAGAGTGGTAGTCTAGTGCATTGTCAAATTGACTGTCCATTTTGTTCTTGGTTTATTAGCAGCATCTGCTGCAAGTGAGCAAAGATATTTTTTGTTTGTTAATGTTTGTGAATGGAAGAGTAAATTTATGAGCGAGACAGTGTGTTAAACAGGAGTATTTTACACGAATAATTTAGTCTCTCAATAAAGAGAAGTCTTAGTGAGTATAAAAACTAGTCGTAAAAATATTTCTCTAGGCCATCTAATATGATGCCTATGCTAGATTGAATTAGAGTTAATAAGCTTTCGTAGCTTAAGTATGAGGGCGTTCGCCAGAAAAATTTACTCACGCAGCGGCACAGCGACGCAGCGAGAAAATAGTTGTTTAACTTTTAAGCCGTTTAGTGTGCATTATGCTAGATTGAATTAGAGTTAATGAGTTTTCTTAGCTTCAGGGTGACGCGTTCGCATGAAAAATTTACTCACGCAGCGGCTTAGCGAGAAAATAGTTGTTTAGCTTCTAAGCCGCTTAGTATGCACTATGCTGGATTGAATTAGAGTTAATGAGCTTTCTTAGCTTCAGGGTGACGCGTTCGCATGAAAAATTTACTCACGCAGCGGCTTAGCGAGAAAATAGTTGTTTAGCTTCTAAGCCGCTTAGTATGCACTATGCTGGATTGAATTAGAGTTAATGAGCTTTCGTAGCTTAAGTATGAGGGCGTTCGCATGAAAAATTTACTCACGCAGCGGCTTAGCGAGAAAATAGTTGTTTAGCTTCTAAGCCGCTTAGTATGCACTATGCTAGATTGAATTAGAGTTAATAAGCTTTCGTAGCTTAAGTATGAGGGCGTTCGCCAGAAAAATTTACTCACGCAGCGGCACAGCGACGCAGCGAGAAAATAGTTGTTTAACTTTTAAGCCGTTTAGTGTGCATTATGCTAGATTGAATTAGAGTTAATGAGTTTTCTTAGCTTCAGGGTGACGCGTTCGCATGAAAAATTTACTCACGCAGCGGCTTAGCGAGAAAATAGTTGTTTAGCTTCTAAGCCGCTTAGTATGCACTATGCTGGATTGAATTAGAGTTAATGAGCTTTCGTAGCTTAAGTATGAGGGCGTTCGCATGAAAAATTTACTCACGCAGCGGCTTAGCGAGAAAATAGTTGTTTAGCTTCTAAGCCGCTTAGTATGCACTATGCTAGATTGAATTAGAGTTAATAAGCTTTCGTAGCTTAAGTATGAGGGCGTTCGCCAGAAAAATTTACTCACGCAGCGGCACAGCGACGCAGCGAGAAAATAGTTGTTTAACTTTTAAGCCGTTTAGTGTGCATTATGCTAGATTGAATTAGAGTTAATGAGTTTTCTTAGCTTCAGGGTGACGCGTTCGCATGAAAAATTTACTCACGCAGCGGCACAGCGAGAAAATAGCTGTTTAGCTTCTAAGCCGATTAGTATGCAATATGCTGGATTGAATTAGAGTTAATAAGCTTTCGTAGCTTAAGTATGACGGAGTTCGCATGAAAAATATACTCTCGCAGCGGCACAGCGTTTATAAAAACTAGTCGTAAAAATTATCCTCTAGGCCGTTTACTATACGCACTATGCCAGATTTTATCAATGACTGATTAAAGTTGATTAGCATACCTAACTTCATGTCTTTTATTTTGAGATAAGTTAGTAATTGTTTATGGTGTACTGCGTGCAGCTGCTCTACAGATTTGAGTTCAATTATTACTTTGTCTTCCACAATCAAATCAGCTTTGTAGCCAACTCCAATGTCCTTACCTTTCCATTTTACCCTCATATCTACTTCAGGTTCCACCTTTAATCCTTTATCGATGAGCTCAATATAAAGGGCTCTTTGGTAGATCTTTTCAAGTAGCCCTGGACCAAGACCGCGGTGAATGTCAAATGCGGCCTCTCTAATTAGTGCTGATATATCGTTTTCGTGCATTGCTATTTATGATTATGTTGTAAGCTATATAATCGATTTTTTATTTCTCTTGCTTTGGTACATCTATAGTTTATTTAATTAAAAAAGTCTTTCAGCGTGCCTGCATCCCCTAGCTTATAACCTCTGTCAGTAAGTATCACTTTACCACATTCTATATTGAGATCGTGCTCAAAGTAAAGTGTATAATCATTGGCTACGGCTTCCTTTAGGAAAGCTTCACGCTCTCGCATAGTATCTAGCGGTCGTATGTCGAATCCCATAACGTAGTTAGGCTTGATATGTCCTGTACTTGGTATCATATCTGCCATAAATACGAGAGTCTCTCCATTCACATTGATCTTAGGACAGTACATACTTTCGGTATGCCCTTGGGCTAATATGCCATTAATGTTTTCCGATATTTTAAGATCTTCTTCTATGAAGTGAAGATTCCCTATTTCCTGAATAGGAAGCATGTTTTCAGTGAGGAATGATGCTTTTTCTCGTGGATTTGGATTGATAGCATGCTCCCAATGCGTGGGGTGTACCCAGTACTTTGCATTTGGGAAAGTAAGTTCGTAGCCGTCCTTCATCATATTCCATTTTACACTTCCACCACAGTGGTCAAAGTGCAGGTGCGTAAGCACTACGTCCGTGATGTCATTGAAATCTACGCCTGCATCATTCAGTGATTTCTGTAAGGAGTGAATTCCATTCAGGTAATAGTAGCCAAAGAATTTATCACTTTGCTTTTCACCCATTCCATTGTCTATAAGAATGAGTCTATCTCCATCTTCTATGAGTAGACATCGCATAGCCCAGTTACACATGTTGTGTTCATCAGCAGGATTTAATCGCTGCCAAATACTCTTGGGCACAGTGCCAAACATAGCACCTCCATCTAGCATAAAATTACCTGTGTGTATCGTCTTTATTCTCATTGTGTTATATATCTTTAAGGTGTATGTTTTATAAATTTGGATATTTTGCTGACTCCTCTAGATTGGATCAGGAGCACGTATACTCCAGATTCAAGACCGGCCAAATTTATACTATTAGGCGGCGTGGGAAAGTCGGTCAGGTTATTAAGTAGCTGGCTATAGACTATAGTGCCATATACATTGTAAATCTGTAAGTTAGCTGGTGCTGTCTGTAAGGATGCGAATTGCATATTAAAGTTCAGAATATTACGAATTGGGTTTGGGTAAAAGTCATAAAAGAATAGATCGTTTAGACATACGCCACTCTGACCAGGGGCAGGAAAGTTAACTCCACCTACGTTTGTCATTTCACATCCATTTCGGTAGGTCACATAGTTACATCCACAGACTGGATCAAAGGCTGGGTCATTGCACTGATAGAAAGAATTTATGCGGTTAGAATCTACACATGGATTTACTAATTGAGCTTGAACAGCTAGAGGAATGCAGCTTATAAGGATGATTAAGACTCTTAACATATATGTACTGGTCAAAAGTAAGGAGAATGAACGATAATAGTAGGGTAGACCCAACCATTTGTGGTAGACTGACGTATATGAAAATACAAAGCATAAAATTATGATAGTACTAATTGACAAAATTACTGATCTTTACCTGATAAAGATAAAGGTTACAGAAGCAGACCTTGAAGCTTTGATTAAGAATCTCTAACTTACGTTGACTTTTTATTTAGGAATAAAGACACGCCCGTGGGTGTGTCTTTTATTTTTAGCTATTTCTAATTCAAGGAATGAAGGTAGATAACAAACGATATCCCAATGAGATAAAGAACGAAGTAGAAGCCGCACTAGGTTGCTATCGAGAGTTGGCAGATAATGCCATCCATTTTGTTGGGGAGTGTTTACACAGCATTCTTTTATGTTGACACAGCCTAAGATTCATACTTTACTTCGCGAAAAAGAGTATATCAAATCATTATGCGGAAGAAGTTTTTCCTAAAAAATAGCCAGTTTCACAATGGGCGAATACCCAATGAAGAAATGGTGGGGTGGCTTGGGTATGAGTTTGGTCAAGTACTCGATTATAAAGGCCGAAGCTCGCGGAATCTTATTTGGTTTGGGATACTATACTATTTCAGTACTTCATTCTTAAAAAAGAGCAGAAATAACGGCAGACAAAAATGCTGCAGAACTTGGACTTATAGATGAACTTATGGTGAGTAAAGAGTTTGGGCGAGATCCAAAATACTTTCCTATGAGCTACGTGAATAAACTTAACGTTCTGTACCCAAGTATACAGGATGTGAGGCGGTGGGCTGGAAGAAGTGACTTAGCCAGTTAGTTTCTTAGTGTTCAAATGTCACCGGTATTCGCATCCGCATTCTAACATTTACATCTCTTATTTTTGCAAGAGTCCACAATCCACTGGTAAGTTTTACGACTCGAACAGCCTCTTCGTCTAGTCCGAAGCCGCGTTTCCCTCCTAGGGTTTCAATACTACTTAGTGTCCCGTCTATTTCCACTACAAACACAACGTTTACAGTACCTGTTATACAGTGGTCTAATGCCATTGTTGACATCATTATACTACTATCCAGAAACGCTCGAAGTTCTTTGTAATTATCTCTAAATTGTGCCCTTTCAGATACATCAAATATTTCGTGGACATCCGGGTTTTCAAATGTTTCGCAATTATCATCGCTATCGTCAGAATAATAAGTTTGTGAAATAGTTAGAATACAGGCATAATTGCTCTTGGTGCAGTTTATTTGACCAGATGGAAACATGTAGTTTATCTGAAAGACTGTTATACCATCAGAATCATTTGACTCTAGAATCGGTTGCCAATTACCTATTTCATTCTCTAATATTGATGATAATGATCGCGGGATGTTAAAATTAGAATTGTTTTCGACCCTAAGAGATACCGTGTCGGCTTCTTCGACGGTGAGATACATTTGAATTAGAAATGAATCGGCTGCTGTGATTGGTGGTAACTCCTTATTTATCAATTTATTCAGAGAGGTAAATCCACCTTTGTACTCAGGGCACTTGCACGGTGACTGCCCGTAGGACAATAAAATTGTCACACTAAATATGAAAATAAAGACTCCTCTCACTTTGTAAAAATAAGAGTATTCTTTGAATCTACACTTTTTAATTAACCATTGTTAATGCCTAATATATCGGCTTCACTTTCATACGCTTGATATTCCAGCGAATACCACCCATAATCCACCTGCTCGGCATACGTGCACCTAGGATCTCTTGGTATTGCGTGTCTAGGATATTGCGTACGTCTACGTATACACTTACGGGAAAGTCTTTAAGTGTATAGCTCACTTTAGCGTTGAGCACTGCATACTGATTTTTAATCTCAGCATTTATAGCTTCTACCGCCTCTTCATTTCGAGTGATGAATGCACCGCCTATGTTGATCCCAAAACCATGAATAGTATAGTTTATATTTCCATTTACGTTATGCAATGGATGATTAGCTATGTACTTAGATACCACACTATCTGGTGTAGTAGTTTGTATGAAGGTATAGTTGAGTGCTGCATTTAGTTGGCCACCATTCCCTATCTTGTTGCTGTATTTTACTCCAAACTCATTTCCCCAAGTGAAGGCTTCTGAGATATTATTGGCATAGAGATAATTAGTGCTGTCTCTCAGATTTGGTAGGTTAGAGATGTCTAAAGAATTAGTAAGCGTGTAGTCTATCAAGTTAGCCGATTGGCGAGCAAAGACGGTATTGGATAGTTGTAAATGGTTATTCAAATAGGCATCTACTCCTATATCAAAGGTGTATGCACTCTCTACTTCAAGGTCTGGATTTCCCGCGTTTCTGCCTCCTCCTAGATTAGCTATTTTGTAGGATACGAAACGCTCTGTGAAATCTGCTTGGCGAATGCTACGTCCTAGAGATGAGCGGAATACTAGATTTTGATGTACGTAAGCGGCATTAATCTGCGGAACGATTTGTACTCCTATTTTCTCAGATTGTTCTACTCTAAGACCTCCATTTAGACTTAGGTTATTGATGTTTTTGTGTGCTACTACGAATAGAGCGTTAGAGTTAAGCTGATGGTCTCCACGGTCTGTGCTCACTATATCTTGCCAGTCGGATTGAAAGCCATAGTTGAGGTCAATATTTCCTACTTTTCTTTGTTGAGATAGTGTGGCATTCATGCGTTGAGTAGTATGCACATTTGCTGCAAAAGCCGGATTAAAAGCAAAGCTATCTGAGTTGTTTCTGTAGCTAATGTTGAGCTCTGTACGAGAATCGTCCAATCCATCAAAGATGAATGCTGCTTGAGTCCAGTAGGCATTTACACGCTCTATACTTTCGTCATAAGCACTGGCGGTATAAAAGTACTTAGCCCCAAAATTTCTGTAATCTGCTCCGCCTCTGGCATACATTTTTAGTCTCTTGGTGCGGTAGGTGATTGCTCCTGTGTAGGTCTTTAGGTCGAAGTGGTTGTTATACAAACTATCACCTATTCGTGCATTTATAAAGTTAGGATTCATAAATTGCTCACCGATAGACTGACTGGATTTCATAGCAGCGGAGAAACCAAGTTTTTTACCTTGCTTGTACACGCCTATATCTGTCATCGTAAGATTATGCTGCCCGAAAGCTACATTTCCATTTATTTCAGAAGTCTCCTCAGTAGAGTTCATCATACCTTCATAGGCCTTTGTTTTCACATGGATAATACCACCTACAGCATCTGCACCATAGCTGGCTGCTGCTGAGCCACGCACTATTTCTATGTGATGTATTTCGCTGAGTGGGATGGGGATATTACTGTTAAAATGAGCGGTAAGCGGATCGTTGATTCGCTGGTTATCTACTAGAATAAGTACTTGAGAAAACGTACTTCCACGCATACCAATATCTGCTTGTACTCCAAAACCACCTCTGCTATTTACATTGATACCGCCTACATATTGCAGTAGTTCATCTACAGAGTTTACAGGCAGTTGCTGTATTTCTCGCTGAGAGAGTACGGTGATGTTTTTACCGCTTTCATACTTTTTTACGGCTAGTCGAGTAGCAGATACTTTGATGGAGTCTAGGTTAGTTTGACCAAAAAGAGATAGAGTAAACAGAGCTGTGCAGATTAGTATTAGCTGACGCATGTGGTTCTTATATTTTCGTGGCAATGGTAGCACGTTTTTGTGAAATGACAAGGGTGTGTGTTCGTGTGGACACGAACCGCTTCTGCTTCTGAAAAGGTTTTAGTGTAAACGATAACGCGGGTGTTTTAACTCCAAGGGAACACGAATCCTTTTTTTAGACAAATGAGTGGTTTAAACTCGAATCAGTTCGTGTCCTAAGGATGACTGTTTTGTTGATGTATAAGAAATGATTCTGTCTGAGTTGATAAGTGTCTGTGAATGGGTTCGTGTCCCCACGAACTTTTAAGTTGGTAGCACTTTTTTTGTGAAATGACAAGGGTGTGTGTCCGTGGGGACACGAACCACTTCTGCTCCCGAAAGGTTTTAGTGTAAACTATAACGTGCTTTTCATAACTCCAAGGGAACACGAATCTCTTTTTTAGACAAATGAGTGGTTTAAACTCGAATCAGTTCGCATTCCTAAGGATGACTGTTTTGTTGATGTATAAAAAATGATTCTGTCTGAGTTGATAAGTGTCTGTGAATGGGTTCGTGTCTCCCCACGAACTTTAAGGTCTTCGTTAAAAATGATCTTCGTAGCGTTCTACTAAACCAAACCTGTCGCTATCGGTCATATAGAATTGTGCTGAGGAATAAACATAGTCTTCTGGAGTTTGGCTCAGTTTCCAATGTTCTTGAAGAGGATTGTGGTGTATGTAGTCTAGCTTTTGATGAAGCATTTCGTCAGTGTATAAATGCATGGCTTTGGAATCTCGTTGCCAAAACTCAAAGCGTTTATTTGGATAATCAACGGCGTAGTGTTCTAAAAGTCTTGGACTCGTTTCTTTTAAATATTTTTGAAACTGATGTCCCGTAAACTTGGTAAATGAAGTACTCGGCAGTTCCTTTCCATTGTAGTCATTTAATTTCCAGATTAAATGAATGTGATTTGGCATTATTACATAGCCCAAGACGTGAATTAATTTTCTCTCTTTCAAATGAAGCAAGCTATCTATGATTATTTGCTTGCACGTATCGTCATCTAGTAAATGTTTCCAATCATTGATAGTAGCAGTCCAGAAATAGACCAAGCCAATATCTAAAAATGATTTACGAGTGTGAGGAAGCATTGGTCGAAGATAATGAAAATTAAGGTCTGTGGGGACACGAATCCTCTTCTGGTTAAGGTTTGTATCCCCACGAGCCTCCAAGTTGGTAGCACGTTTTTGTGAAATGACAAGGGTGTGTGTTCGTGTGGACACGAACCGCTTCTGCTTCTGAAAAGGTTTTAGTGTAAACTATAACGTGCTTTTCATAACTCCAAGGGAACACGAATCTCTTTTTTCGACAAATGAGTGGTTTAAACTCGAATCAGTTCGCATTCCTAAGGATGACTGTTTTGTTGATGTATAAAAAATGATTCTGTCTGAGTTGATAAGTGTCTGTGAATGGGTTCGTGTCCCCACGAGCCCATTCACAACTCGTTAAAACAATTCTAATCTATAATATCAAAACCACAATACGGTCTCAAAACCTTAGGTACGACAATGCCCTCTGGAGTTTGGAAGTTTTCTAAGATACTTGCCATTATACGAGGAAGAGCTAGTGCACTTCCGTTCAAGGTATGAGCATATTCATTTTTACCTTTACTATTCTTGAAACGCAGTTTTAGTCTATTCGATTGAAAAGTTTCAAAGTTAGAAACAGAGCTTACCTCTAGCCACATCTCTTGTGCAGCACTCCATACTTCCATATCATACGTCATAGCACTGGCAAATCCAGTATCTCCACCGCATAGCAGCAATACACGATATTGCAGCCGGAGATCCTTTAGAAGGCCTTGCACGTAGCTGCTCATTTCTTCTAGCGTTTCGTATGACTTACTTGGGTGTACTACTTGTACTATCTCTACCTTGTCAAACTGGTGTAGTCTGTTCAGTCCACGGACGTCTTTACCGTAGCTGCCTGCTTCTCTTCTGAAACAAGGAGAATGGCCACAGTTCTTGATCGGAAAATCTGCTTCCTTTACTATTACGTCTCTATAAATGTTGGTTATAGGAACTTCGCCTGTAGGTATAGCATACAGATTATCTACCTCCATATGATACATCTGTCCCTCTTTATCTGGCAGTTGTCCTGTACCTATTCCACTAGCCTCGTTTACGAGTATGGGCGGTTGTATTTCTTCAAAACCAGCATCACGTCCTTTGTCCAGGAACCAGTTGATTAGTGCTCGTTGTAGTCTTGCTCCTTTGCCTCTGTAAACAGGAAATCCCGCTCCAGTTATTTTTACTCCGAGTTCAAAATCGATGAGATTATACTGCTCGCACAGCTCCCAATGTGGTTTATTTTGAGTTAGGTTTGGCTTCTCACCGTATTCCAATACTATTTTATTGTCTTGTTCACTCTTTCCCGCAGGCACATCTGCTCCAGGAGCATTTGGGATTTGGTAGAGTACTGCAAGCAGTTCTACTTCTGCTGCTTTTAGTTGCTCACTCAGTTGGTTACTCTTTTCTTTGAGTTCGCCAGTTTTTGCTTTCATAGCATTGGCTTCCTCTATTTTTTTCTGAGCAAAGAGTTGACCTATTTCTTTTGACATCTTATTGCTTTCAGAGAGTACTTCATCCATTTCAGACTGCGTGCCTTTACGCTTGTCATCTAAGGATACTGCAGAATTCACTAAGTCTGTGAAATCTACTCCTCTTTTGGCTAATCGTGTGATAATGCCTTCTTTATCTGCTCGTATATCGTTAATCAGTAACATGGTATGTGTAAGTACAAAGGTGACAAAAAAATGAAACACTAAGGCACTAAGTTTTATAAACCTGCTTGCTGAAGACACGATATTCATAAAATCAAGAAGTGCTCACCTAGAGTTAGGGTTATGAGGGTGAAATGGGGGTAGTTACTCTAGCAGTATTAAAGAAGTACTACAAGTATTAACCTTGGGTCAAAGGTGGCGTCAGCTTGATTCTTCTAAAAGTCTCAATGGTATATTTTAAACTTTTAGCAAATACTCTTCCAATTCCGTAATCCTTTCAGTTATGAGAAATCGGTCAATCACACTTTGCTTTGCTTGTGAGCCAAGCTGCTGGAGGAGAGTTGTATTTTGGATAATTTCAAGAGTCTTAGCGGTAAAGTCATTCACGTCTGGATGCCGGGCTAGAAGGCCGGTTTTGCCATTGGTTACTATCTCCGGATTACTAGTAATATCAAAAGCTACAACAGGTGTACCTTTTGCCATAGCTTCTACTATTACAAAACCAAAACCTTCCCAACTGCTAGCCAATAAGAATACATCTATGCTCTGCATAAAAGCCTCCATATCTGCCACAAAGCCAAGTAAGACGACTTCATTTTGCAAGTTTTTAGCTGTGATGCTAGCTTGCAACTCATCGTATAATTCACCCGTACCAGCTATGTAGAGCTTGAATTTTATATTTTGATTCTTGAGTTTTTCGGCAACTTGTATTAAGTATTGTTGTCCTTTTTGTAGAGTAAGTCGGCCGGCATTTCCCAAGATGAGGGTTCCCTCTTCTGCATTAACCTCAGGCAGTTCTGCTCCGCCTTCTTGGAGTAGTTTCTCGTCTATTCCGTGGTAGATTACTACAATATGTTCCTCTGGAATATAGGCCGATAGATTCTGAAGCATGGTACGCTTAGTCTCTTGTGAGTTGGCTATGAGGTGCGTGCAAGCCGTCCTCATACAGTAACGATTTATGATGCTGTTTTTGATAGGTGTGGCTAGCCCACGGAGGTAAATGACCTTCTCACATCCTGCCCAATGAGCAGCTATACTTGCTGTTTTCAGATCTTGTGATGTGGTGAAAATGACGGTGTCTATTTTTTGTTTTTGAAAGTAGGACTTAATACGAAGAAGCTTGAAAATATTGAGAAAGGATGTACTTCTTACACGTACAGCAAAAGTTGAGAATCCTTCGTCTACTGCTCGTTTCCATAGCTCACTATTCTGATGGGCAGCGATAGTCACTTCATAGCCTTTGGCTCGGAAAGCTTTGGCATTTTCGAGGTGCAGTTTTTCACCACCACCCCAGAAGTCTGAACTATTTAAGAAGCAGATTTTTTTCATTTAGTGATTTTGTTGGACTTGATTCTCTTGGAACTTCTGTTTACATTTTTCTCGAAGAGAAAGACAACCGAACTGACAAACTCATAAACCTGCTTAGCTTTTAAGACGAGAGGCATTCTAATTGCGAGTGTTTTTTGGCGATGAATAGTGAACAAAATTAGGATCAGTTATAGTTGTAAGTTAGAGTGTTCCTTAACGATAAGAAAAGAATGTACCGAGAACTACAGCACCGCATTGTGAAAGACATTTTGCACGTCCTCGTCCTCTTCTAGCTTTTCTATAAGCTTTTCAATTATCTCTTTTTGTTCCTCGGTTAGATCTATGGTAGTATGCGGGATACGCTCTATGTCTACAGATTCTATCTCTAGTCCTACAGATTCTAGCCCTTTCTGCATGTTACCGTAGTCGTTGAATACGGTATATACGAGTACTTCTTCTTCTACCTGCTCTATTTCTTCTAATCCAAAATCTATCAGTTCTAGCTCAGCATCTTCTAAGGCCATTTCGCCTAGATTTATTTTGAATATACACTTTCGGTCAAAGTTAAATTCTTGAGATCCGCTGGTGCCCAGCTCGCCTTCGTTTTTACGGAAGATAGCACGGATATTTGCTACAGTTCTATTTATATTATCTGTAGCAGTCTCTATCATAAGACTGAGTCCGTTCGGACCTTTTCCTTCGTAAAGTATTTCCTCGTAGTGGCTAGAGTCTTTGTCACTCGCTTTTTTTATAGCCGCTTCTACACGATCTTTAGGCATGTTCTCAGACTTGGCATTTTTCATAGCCATACGCAGTCTGGAGTTGTTATCAGGGTCTGGTCCGCCTTCTTTTACAGACATAGATATCTCTTTTCCTATGCGTGTAAAGGTAATCGCCATTTTACCCCAGCGTTTCATTTTTCGGGCTTTTCTAAATTCGAATGCTCTTCCCATTGGAGGCAAATTTAAGCGTAAGATTAAGTTTAGGTCTAAGTTTAAGTTAAAAAGGTAAATGTAGGTTCATGCCTCTGAAGCTCTTGCTTGAGAAGGGTGAAGTTTAAAAGCGGTGGTCCTAGTGCAATGAATAATTGGTGATTTCCAGTTTCTTAGGTTGATGCGTGTGCGTAAAAGTAATGATTGAATGAATGTGTATAAGAGTACTAGTTCCAAAGAGACGAAATGTCGGTAATGAAACAATAAAGGATAGAATATTTAACCTTGAAGGGGTGATATATCGGTTTTCTTTTGGCATAAGGATAGCAGCGGTAGCTCCCCGCAAGCTATATGTGCTGTAGGAACTCGCTTCTGAAGCGAGTTCCTACAGGTAGGGCCGCCTCTGGTAGAGCTGCCGGCAGAAAGCTCGTACAAGTGGTAAGCCTACACACATATAGTGTGGGGACTACAAGTGTATAGCCTGCTCGATGCCTCATATAATTCTAAGTTTAAAGTTTAGGTTTAAAAAAGTAGGTTCACACCTCTGAGGCTTGAGAGTAGGGTTAAATGAGAAATTGCTAGAAGTAATCATTTGTGTATTTGTGGTGGAATAAATTCTCAGATTGAGAGACAATAAATAATTAGCGAATTAACAGCACTTTATTGACCGATTGCATCCAAAAAATTACCTTTCTTTGCAGTCCTTAAAAAGCAAAAAATAGAATATGAATTTTGATATAATAGTAATAGGAAGTGGACCTGGTGGATATGTAGCAGCTATACGTGCTTCTCAGCTGGGACATAAAGTGGCTATAGTAGAAAAGTCTGAACTAGGTGGTATATGCCTTAACTGGGGATGTATTCCTACTAAAGCTCTATTGAAGTCTGCTCAGGTTTTTGAGTATATAAACCACGCGAGTGATTATGGAATAACCGTAAGCGATGCTAAACACGATTTTGGTGCAGTAATAAAGCGTAGTCGTGGTATAGCGGAGGGGATGAGTAAAGGTATTCAATTCTTGATGAAGAAAAACAAGATTGAGATACTTACGGGTTTTGGTAAACTGATAGCAAAAGGACAAGTAAGTGTAGATAATGAAGGGAAGAAAGAAACGCATAGTGCGAAGCATATCATACTAGCTACGGGTACTCGTGCAAGACAATTACCTAATCTACCTATAGACGGTAAAAAAGTGGTAAGTTACTATGAAGCAATGGTGCTCCCTGAGCAACCAAAGAAAATGGTGATAGTAGGCAGTGGAGCTATAGGAATGGAGTTTGCTTACTTCTTTAATGCTATGGGTACGGATGTGACCGTGGTAGAGTATATGCCTAACATAGTGCCTAATGAGGATGTAGACGTAAGTAAGGAATTGCAAAAAATCTATAAGAAAAAAGGGATGACTATCATGACCAGTAGCTCTGTAGAGGCAGTAGACATTAAAGGTGCTGGCTGCAAGGTAAGTGTGAAAACTGCTAAAGGTATGGAAACACTGGAGTGTGATATAGTACTATCTGCGGTAGGTATAGAGACTAACCTAGAAAACATAGGACTAGAAAGCCTAGGTGTGAAAACGGAGAAAGGTAAAGTAGCAGTAGATGATTACTACCAAACGAATGTGCCAGGCGTATACGCTATAGGTGATATAGTACACGGACCGGCTCTAGCTCACGTAGCGAGTGCAGAAGGAATAATCTGTGTAGAGAAAATAAGCGGACAGCACGTAGAGCCTCTAGACTACGGTAATATCCCAGGATGTACGTACACGTTACCAGAGATAGCATCTGTAGGACATACAGAGGCTCAAGCTAAGGAAGCAGGATATGATGTGAAGGTGGGTAAATTCCCGTTCTCTGCATCTGGTAAAGCGAGTGCTGCTGGAGCTAAAGAAGGTTTTGTAAAAGTAATCTTTGATGCGAAGTACGGTGAGTTCTTAGGAGCTCATATGATAGGTGCTAATGTGACGGAGATGATAGCAGGTGTGGTAACAGCTCGTAAGCTAGAGACTACAGGCCACGAAATGATAAAAACAGTACACCCACATCCTACCATGAGTGAGGCTATCATGGAAGCATGTGCCGCTGCGTATGATGAGGTGATACATTTGTAAGAACTGCCCTGCAGGGCAGTTCTTACAGTAAGATAAAAAGCTCCAATTGTCTAAGGCGATTGGAGCTTTTTTGTCAGGTAGGATTTTCACTTGTAATAAGTCAACTTTGACTAAACTTATTTGTGATAAATGACGAAAACTTAGAAACGGCGTACTGTAAAAAGTAAATATAGGTTTTACAAACGAATATTTAGCCCGACCTTGCAGTAGGTGATATAGTTGCCTTGAAAAGTATAGTTAAGCGATAGTCCTAGTTTCTCAGTGATATTATAATTGGCATCTACTATCGCTTGAGCATCCGCATAGTTCAATTTTTCAAATGAAGTTCCAGCATTTGTCAGCTGTATGTCGTTGTCATTAAACCCATAAATAAGTTCTTGACTAGAGGAGCGGGTTATCACCCACCGTCTGTAGACTCCACCTAGGCCTACTTTTAGCGTTAGCTTGTCATTAGCATATAGCTTAGTCAATATGTTTAGATCAATATTTTGACCAGCATGTTGTTCTATTTCTGTTTGGTAAGATATTATCCCTGGGGGCACAGTCCAACTGTTTGTGCGGCTTGTAGTTTTGGAACCTTCAGTATATCCTACAGACATCTGACCCGACCACTGATCTGAAATATTATAGATAGTAGAAACAAAGAGTGCATTGCCCCAAAATTTTTCATCTCCAAAATAGGTTGCAGCTACTTCAGAGCGTATCTGCCATTTGCTCGATAGATTGTTTTCAGTTGTTTGGGCAAATAGCGGTGAGCTACAAGTGATTAAGGTAATTAGGGATAAGATGATTTTTGTGTTTTTCATGATGATAATTGATTAGAATGAATAAGATATACCAGAGCGAATACTGTGTCTGTCGTATTTGCCTCCACGTTGATAGATACCTGATATATTTAAAGAAAGCCCCTCTGGAGGAAGCTCATATTTAAGCCTTAAAATACCGTGAGTAGCCGCAGTCTGATCCTTGAAAGTGGACGACTCTCCTGGCCCTATTGGATCATTAATGCCTGTTATAGAGGTATTGGGACCTGCTGTATAGTTGAGCTCAAAAGTACGAGCAGATAGTCCTAATCCTGCTTGGGTTTTGAGTTTGCCATACTGCAGAATAGTCGCAATAGCTGAAATTTCTGCACCGTATTCACTTTGTCTGACTCGTATTGCCAATTCTTCACCCGAACTGGGTGCTGTTGAACTAGATGTTCCAGAATAGGTGAATTCTTGTTTGCCATTGAGATAACCCATCCCTACTAATAAACTGGACTGGACAGATATTCTCTTGGTGACTTTATACGTATAGCCTAGGACCAAAGATTGATGTCCATGAGGTCTCCATCCCCCACCTGTAGTGCCAGAGTTGCGTATCTTGGAGGTACTTACTAGGCTCAACCCACCTGACTCACTTATGCCTAAGTTATACTGCAGTGCTATCGTATGTCTTTTCCATCCTGAATCGATGTTTTGCAATATGATTGAAGTTGAAATTCCCGTGCTGTCTAAATTAAACTGTTTGTCTATTAGATGGGCACTATTATCTTTGAATAAAGTTGTATCTTGAGTTGTTATTTCAGCTTCATTCGTTATGAGTTTAGGGTCTTGTTTGTTGCTTTTAATAGGTTCTGTAGGTTCTCTTTTCTGTATAATCTTATTTGCACTGAGTTCCTTATCTTCTGATATGAGTACTGAGTTTTCAGATATTCTGTTGTTTGGTAATAATATATTTGAGTTTGCTATTTGCCCTAGCTTGTTTATCCCATCATTTAGAATTACAGTACGTTTTATATCTACTTCGTTTGATTTATTAGTATTTGCTTCTTTAATAGAAATTATATTATTTTCAGCTACTATATTTTGTAATTTATCCTCCCTTTTTTTATTGAATTCCGATTTGTTAGTCAAAGTTTCTGAAGCGTTGGCTAAGGTTTTCGCAGTTCTATTTTCACTCTTTTGAGGCGTAGAATCATTCAAGGTATTCCAAGTAAAAATTCCAATTATTAAGATGATAGGTATGAAGGCTATTTTTGTGATTAACTTAATTAAACCTATTTTCTTTACTTGGCTCTTTTCATATGAAGACCAAGCTTTATCAGCGTCCATGGGAGACTTATACTCCTTCAATCTATCTCTAATTATATTTATATCTTTATCCGCCATAACTTACATTTACTTTTTTTGTGATCATTTCTTTTAGCATTCTTCTGGCCTTAAATAGTTGAGACTTCGAAGTGGAAATGCTAATATTTAAAATTTTAGCGATTTCTGCGTGTGACTTAGCTTCTATTGCATATAGATTAAATACCGTTTTGTATCCCAATGGTAATTGTGATATATAGTTTAAAATGGACTCTTCAGAAATCTCTTGATAGGCAGCTTCTTCTTCGTTCGCTAAATCAAAGATTTCGCTACTTGATATATCTAAGCTAGTCCAGTTTATTTTCTGTCTAGTGATTTTATTCAGGGCGTGATTGACTGTCAGTCTGCTTAACCAAGATTTTAATGTTCCTTTATTAGAATTGAAAAGATGTATTTTGTCAAAAATCTTAATAAATACATCCTGCAGGCAATCATCTGCTTGACAGTCATTCGTTTCATACCGGCGACAGATAGTGTATAGATATGGAGCATATTGTTTAAATAAATACTCTTTCGCTTTGCTCTTATTTCTGATGCAATCAGATATAACTTTGGCTTCGTCAGTTGATTTATATTTTGATGCGTATGTCAAAAATTTGCTACTCTATAGCTCTATTACACGATATTTTGTAAATGGTTGCCCAAGATTAGAGTTTTTTTCAAAGTAATTTTTAAAATTAGGGTTCTAACTCTCCAACCTCAGAAAATACCTAGTCCCTTTCAGTTTACCCGTTTTGTGTAAAGCACCACTGACCACGAGGCTTTGTAAATCTCTAGTAGCCGTAGCATCAGAGGTATTGGCTATGGACTTATAATTAGCAGCACTCAAGCCTCCTTTGAAACCGTCTAGCCCTTCTTCGAAAATGCGAAGCAGTACTTTCTCTTGACGAGCATTGATCTGCATACGATGTTTATCAAAAAAGTGATACTTACTGATTACGAAATCTACCATCTGTACGCTGTACTTTTGAGATTGAATAACGCTTTCAGCAAAGAAAGAAACCCATTTATCTACTGCTAAAGTGTGATTGGTATGCTGTAGTAAAGCGTAGTATTCCTTCTTGTTTTGCTCTATTGTTTTGGCTAGCGAATTGAGCATGGGCGAGGCCAGCCGCATAGAGATGGCTTTTTCTACGAGAGCTCTACCCATTCTGCCGTTGCCATCTTCATACGGATGTATCTGCTCAAATCTGAGGTGTACTAGTGCTGCAAATATGAGAATGGGTAGCTGCGTGGTAGAGGCATTCTCATTGAACCAATGTATAAAGTCATCCATGAGAGTAGGTACTTTAGCAGATGGTGGAGCTTCGTAAAATACCGTGACATTGGACAGGTTTCCTGATACTATTTGCATAGGCTCAGTGTGATCTCTGTATGCACCTAGTTTTACGTCTCTGCGTCCATTGAGTAGCATGGTATTCCAGAGGTGCAGTGTATCGTGAGTGATAGGTTTATCAAAAGTGGTGTACTGATGTACCATCATTTCAGATATTCCGTATTCATTTGGTTTTACCTTTCTGCCATCAGTTTTTAGCCCTAGATGTTTGCTTATAGAGCTTTGCACGGAGTCTCGCTGCATGACTTCGCCTTCTATCTGAGAGGTAGATAATGCTTCTTGGCTCAGAAATTCTATGACTAGCTGTTCACTATCCGTGTTTTTGAGGTGTCTTACAGATCCCTGTAGTACACCGGATTCTCTGTGCAACTTGGCCTCTAGGCTAGCTGTGAGCTCTTCGTTGTACTTATACTGTGGCCATTTTTTATCCTGCCATATCCACTTCATGAGCTACAAATGTATCACTTACACCTCAAAAAATTACCATTTATGAGCTATATAATTTTATTTATACCTCAAAATATGTAGTTTTATGATTTATAAAAGTGAGATGTATACATCAGAGGTGAGAAAAGTGAATGTGTTATCTTCGCCACAATGCGTCTCACACTCTTACTCTTATTTCTTGCTCAACTGGCATTTGGCCAAAGTCAATATGTAAACCCGTTTATTGGAACTGGTGGACACGGACATACATTCCCAGGAGCCACAGTTCCTTTTGGAATGGTGCAGTTGAGTCCAGATACGCGAATAGACGGAAGCTGGGATGGATGTAGCGGGTATCATTATTCAGATTCTTTCGTATATGGATTTTCGCATACACACCTGAGTGGTACAGGCGTGAGTGACTATGGAGATATATTATTTCTACCCTCCAGTAACCCTATTCCTTGGGATGCAGAGCAGTACAAAAGCAAGTTTAGTCACGCAGACGAAGAAGCTCAAGCAAATTACTATACAGTGAATCTTCCTGAAAATGGTGTAAAGGTGCGGCTTACTACTGCAGTGCGTACAGGATTTCATGAATATACTTTTGAGGGTAAGAGTGGAAACGTACTCATAGACTTACAGCACCGCGATAAGTTACTGAGCCATAAACTAGAGTTAGTGGATAAGAGAACCATAAGAGGATATAGAATAAGTTCTGCTTGGGCAAAAGAGCAGCATTGCTATTTCTATACGCGACTGAGCCAGCCTATTGAGGGAATTACGTATAACGCAGACAGTTCTCAGGCCATATTGCATTTTGAGAATCTTAGTAGAAATCAACTGCAGATGGATGTAGGAATTTCGTTTACTTCTATGAATGGAGCGAAAGGGAATTTGGAATACGATTTAGATTTTATGAAAGGTAAAACTTCACTAGATGATTTTAAATCTTTAGGACAACAAGCTTGGGACAAAGAACTTTCCAAAATAGAAGTGTTTACTGAGGACGAAAATAAGAAGCATATATTTTACACGGCACTCTACCACTGTATGATACATCCCAACATAGCAGAAGATGCAGACGGTAAGTTTAGAGGGCATGATATGAAGATCCACGACTCTCCTAATCATACACAGTACACGGTATTTTCACTTTGGGATACGTATAGGGCACTTCATCCATTGATGACTATCATAGATGAGCAACGAACTAAGGACTTCATTAATAGCTTCTTAGAAATATACAAGCAAAGTGGCCGACTGCCTGTATGGGAACTAGCAAGTAACGAGACCGATTGTATGATAGGATACCACAGCGTGAGTGTAATAGCTGATGCGTATATGAAAGGCATTCGTGGGTTTGATACTACGCTGGCTCTAGAAGCTATGGTGGCCAGTGCCAATACGGATTTATTTGGCTTGCCAAGTTATAGAAAGTATGGATTTGTGAGAGCAGAAGATGAACCAGAAAGTGTGAGCAAGACCTTGGAATACGCGTACGATGACTGGTGCATCGCCCAAATGGCAAGAGCGATGGGAGAGGATGGCATTGCCAATGTATTTAGAAGAAGGTCAGAGTCATGGCGAAACATCATCAATCCAGAAACTGGTTTTGCGACACCACGACTAAACGGGGATTGGCTACCCAACTTTGACCCAAAAGAAGTGAATTTGCACTTTACAGAAGCCAATAGTTGGCAGTATAGTTTTGTACAGCAAGAATTTGGGATGCTTGAAAGCTCGAAAAATTTAGAAGTTCGACTGGATGCTCTATTTTCTAAAAAGGAACAAACAACTGGGAGAACACAATCTGATATAACTGGACTTATCGGACAATACGCTCACGGAAATGAGCCAAGTCATCACATTGCATATTTATATAACTATACAGCACACCCAGAAAAAGGACAAAAAATTATCAAGCAAATTTGTGATTCATTTTATACGAATACTCCTGATGGATTGATAGGGAATGAGGATTGTGGGCAGATGAGTGCATGGTATGTGTTGAGTGCAAGTGGGTTTTATCCAGTTTCTCCTGGGTCAAATCAATATACCGTTGGAAGTTGCCAGTTTGATAAAGTGAAGTTTAATTTATCAAATGGGCAAGAATTTGTAATTGCAGACAATAGGTCTCATAATGAACAAGTGTCGGATGTTATTGCATCGATTCAACACAATGATATAACAAACGGAGGTTCTTTGGTTTTTAGGGATCTGAATCCTCTTAGTCATTCGTGTGGAGGTGCGTTTGGATATCAAGAGAAGGACAATCTGCTCTGTCAAACTCCATTAATTCGTGTAAAGAAGTTGATGAATAATGAGACAATTGTTAGTTTCAAGGGTCTGGATAGAAATGATGTAGTGTACTATTATTTTAATGACGACTCTTTAAGTGTAAAGCAGTATTTATCTCCAATTGTGATTGTGGAAACTACAAAATTCACAGCATTCGCAGAACATAAAAAGGACAAAGAAGATGGAATTGTAAGAAGCCCCACTATCTCCGCTACTTTCTACAAAAAGCCAAACAACTGGACGTGCACACCAAGCATACAGCCTAACTCCCAATATACTGGTGGAGGAAAAGATGCCTTGATAGATGGTATACAAGGAACTGCCAATTGGCAAGCAGGCAGATGGCAAGGGTATCAGAATGAAGTGGTCACTTTTGATTTAGATTTTAAAGAAACAAAGAAGATTAATGAAGTCCAAGTTGGCTTCTTACAAGATGCTCGCTCATGGATACTGATGCCAAGTAAGGTGGAAGTGTTTTTAGATGGTAAGTTGATAGGAAGCCAGTCGTATGAGGTAGATGCATTTACTGAAGGGAATTTCTTAGAAACTATAACCGTAAAGTTAGACGAAAGAGTAAAGATAGATAAACTGGAAGTGCGTATTTATTCAGCAGGTAAATTACCCAAAGGACACCAAGGCCACACGATGGTCGGGGATGCTTTTTTCTTTGTGGATGAATTGAAAATAAAATAATAAATGGTGTGGAATACACCACTGTAGGAACACGCCTCGAGGCGTGTTCCTACAATGAAAACGGATGGCGTGTTCCTACAATGAAAACGGATGGCGTGTTCCTACATTTTTTGTGAATCATCATTCCAATTCTGAATATTCTCATTAATGTAGGAAGCGATTCGTTGATATTCTTTTTCATCGCGTATGATGCGGTCATGAAATCTGTTTTGCCATCCAAAATAGACGAAATTTTGTGCTTTACACGACCTAGTGACGTGCCCTTTATAGCTATTTACAAATGACCCCAACGAACCTTTTTGCAAAGGATGTATACGACCAGATCTAACGAATCCGTCTCCTAATGGCAAATGACTAGACTCTGGAACTTTGCTTATCTCTTGGTTTTTTAATATCACAATCAGATGCACGTGATTTGGCATTACTACGCATTCAGTGATTTTAATGTTCTTCTTCATCTCCATAGCCATTTTGATCTGCTTCAAAGCAATTTCTCCCATTGGAGAATATTGGATATCCTGATTTACTATATTGCCAAAAAAACATGTTCTATCTGCACAGATAATGGTTATGAAATAGGCATCATTAGATGCGTAGTTAAACCCTGGTAAACGATATTGTTTTTTCAGTTTGTACATTTTATCTTTCTGTAGGAACACGCCTCGAGGCGTGTTCCTACAATGAAAACAGACGGCGTGTTCCTACAATGGCAATCAGGGGATTATTCCGTACCAATTAAATCAATCTTGCTAGAGCTATTCTCAACCACTGGCGTTTTGTTTTTCAACATATAACTACCATAATATGCTAGATATGCAAAACACACCACACCTACCCAATAACTATGTCGGATACCGAGAAGAGACTCGTCAGACAAATATCCTTGGAATACACTTACAAATCCACCACCCATTATCATCATAATAAGGAATGCACTTCCTTGACTTTTGAATTTGCCAAGTCCTGAAGTAGCTAAATCAAAAACACAAGGCCATAGTGTACTGCAAAAAAGGCCTACACTTATAAACCCAAAGATGCTGAGCATACCGGTGTTAAACATGCCTACAAGAAGACTTACTATTCCTAATCCAGCAAAAAGTTGTAATTGTTTAGCGGGTTTGTTAGACGTAAGGTGAGCACCTATTAGCAGTACAGCTATAGGGATGAGATACGGATAGAATATAGAAATATCGGTACTAGCTTTGAGTGAGTTGATGGCCAAGAAAAGACCAAAAGCTAGCAGAGGAGCAATAACACGAAGTAAGTTTTCTGTGGCTTTGGGTACATTAAATGCACCTACCGAAGCAGCCCAACGACCGATCATTAAACTTCCCCAAAAAAGAGAAATATAAGGAGCAACATTATCTTCTGATATTCCTGCTTCCATCTTAAGATATTCTGAGAGATTAGCAGCTGTACTCACTTCTACACCTACGTATACAAAAATACCGATCATTCCCAACCAAAGTCCGGGATAATCAGCGATCCGAAGCCTTTCATTGTCAGAGGTGCCGTCATCATCTGCTAGTTGATTGGGTATTTTAGAAAACTTAATAGCAATAGCTACGATGATAAATGCAGCACAAAGTATGAGATAAGGCAGCTTAACAGACTCTAGACTAAGCACTGTATTCTCAGCTGTACCTGTACTGCCGAATATAGCATAGCTTAAAAGAATAGGAGCTATCGTGGTCCCTACATTATTTATTCCTCCTGCCATACTTAGTCGGCTACTCCCAGTTTCTTTACTTCCAAGGCTTATTGCCAGTGGGTTTGCTGCGACTTGTTGCAACGAGAATCCTAATCCAACAATAAATAGTCCGGTGAGCATTAATGGAAACGATTGAAAACTGGCTGCGGGTAAGAATAAGAAGGCTCCCATAGCACTGATGAGTAATCCGTAGATCAACCCATTTTTGTATCCAATAGTATTCAAAATATCCTTGCCTCTGGCTCTCCCGATGAGATAATAAGCTAACGCTCCTACAGCATAAGCCACATAGAAACAAAACTCGATAAGTTGTGCCTGCCACTGTTGCAAGTCAAGACTCTTCTTGAACACGGGAATCAAAATGGTGTTACCTGCGGCTACAAAACCCCAGAAGAAAAATACACTCACTAGCATGGCTAATGCTGACTTATAATTTTTACTCATGTATTCGAAGGTAGGAGAGTTGTCAATAGACTTGTATACATCTTAAAAAAAGATGTATACAAGGAGAAAATTTAGAGTACTAACTTCCTGAATGGGCTTTTTAGTTTTCTTTTTAGTCCCTTAGCCTTAATTACAAAAGCTTCATCTTCATTTTCTGAAATTATGCGTTCCAAGGATTCTAATGCTGCAGTTTCAGTGCCCATTTTAAGTTGGGTAAGAGCCACGTACCAGAGAGCTTCTGGCTGATAGTCTCCAGATACTTCAGATAATGTTATTATTGCTTGCTTAGCTTGACCAGCCTGCAGTAGACTCTGTCCCAGGTAGAATTTAGCTACTTGGTTTTCTGGGTGTGTGTTTCCTATTTCTGCGAATGCATCTATAGCATACGTGAACTTTTCCTTATTATAGAGCTCCATTGCTTTCTCCATAGTGCTCATATCTGCATCCATATTGGTAATGTAATCGCCAGCAGGAGTGTATGCCTCTTCGTATAGCTTGCTTGCTTTGTACTGCTGAGCATAGAAGCCTAAGCTTACAACAGCTAGTAGCATTACACTTGCAGCTATCCTCATCCAACCTAAGTTGCTGGATTTAGAACTATTGATTTTCTTGTTTCTTATGCTCTGCACACGATCTTTCAAATCACTAATGTGCTTTAATCGGATTGCCTTAAGAGCTTTTTCGAATAGCTCTACTTCTTTCTGAAAATCTAGATTCGTTTTTAGTAGCTCTTGATATTCGATTAACTCAACGGATGTTAAATTTTCGTCGAAGTAGCGTTCTATAAATGCAGTGTATTGCGTTTCCATTATACAAGTAAATTAGCTAAGTTAGGATTATCTGCAAGCTGCTTACGCAATTCTTTTAAGCAAAGATTCTTTTTATTCATCACTACTTGAGAGCTAGTATAGTCTAGTCTCTCTGCTATCTCAGTCATATTGAAACTCATAGACCAAAGCTGTAGCACCTCTTTACACTTGTCTTTAAGATTAGTCATTAAGAAATCTAATCCGGCCTTTAACTCCTTAGTGATTACCGTTTCTTCGTAGAGGTTTTGAGGCTTTTCTAGTTCTGCAGCTTCCCATTTTTTGTGTACCATCATACGCTGAAATTTTTTGAACCAAATCCCCTTGCATATAGAGGTAAGATACGTCCCTATAGTGCTTTGGCCATTAAAAGTACCACGCTGTACATTTACTATAAATGCGGCTATTCCCTCGTATAGAGCGTCTTCTGCCTCTTCCGGGCTGCTGTTCTGCTTCATTAGATAGCCTTCTATCTTGGTGGCGTGGGTGTCGAGTAGGTGTTCTATTGCTTGGTTCATGGCGTTGTCTCCTTGGTTAATCATTTTGATTAGCTCATTGTCGCTTATTTTCTTGCTTTCGAACATTAGTACTATTGGTGGATTCAAACATAACATGATTGTCAGAATATTTTGACAATTGAATCCTTGTTGTATGTTTTTAAAGGCTTTGTGTCAAATGGATAGGATGTCAATCAGAATCCATAACCTTATGTAAGTTATGTTTACTTTCGTAATGGTACTAAGTATAAAAATAATAGTCAAATGAGAAAATTACTTTTGATAACAACACTATGTATGTCCCTGTATAATAACGCAGTGACTATTACTAGTACAGCTACAATGCTAGAGGGGCAGCCAGCATTCCAGTTTGAAGTGACGGACCCTTTATATATGCCAGCATTTTACTACGATGCTATGTTAGACTCCTATCCACCTGATGGATGGAGCTATTTTTGGCAAACAGATGAAGGAGCAGTAAGCACGGCAGAGAAACCTATCTTTCACTTTAGCACTACAGGGCCTCATACGGTGAGTATAGTAATCACTCCTCGTAAAAAGGAAGAAGATATTTTAAAAGTGTTCGATACCTATTCATTTACTGTAGCTAGTGGAGAAAACAGCAATTCGAACAATGGAGATAGTATGAATGATGCCATATATTTTGAAGGAACACCCAGGAATGGCGATAAAGTGTATATCGTAGTACCTTTAAATTCCTGTGATGTCATCACTGCTCCTCATCAAGAGAAGGTAAGTTTTGACGATACTAAGTTACAGTTTATAAGAGTGCTTGATGTGGGCTTATTAAGTGGAGCGACCGTAGTAGCCGAGTCAGATATAGCCATGGGTCTACCTACTAATAAAAAAGTAGACTTCACTGTTAATTGGACTTCATTACGAACGGATGTAGCCGCAGTCTTGGAGTTTGATGTCATAGCACAAGCAAGTGAAGTTATAGCTGTGAAGCATACTCCAGATAGAAAATTTCCTAAACAATGTAAAGGGAGCTCAGAAGCTTTGGAGTTTGGCACAGTAGGGCCGTATGATCCTAATTATAAAGAGTCTGACCTTTATAATATTAATGTAACAGAAGTGGATAGCAGTAAGACTGACTCTACCAGTGTGGAGTACACCATTCATTTTCAAAATATAGGTACAGGACCAGTAGATTCTATCACTTTGATAGACTCACTTCCAGAGTATTTAGTTTTTGATAGTCATATAGCGAGTAGTTTGCCTGCGGCTAAAGTCAATGTAAGTGTGGCAGGAAATATAGTGACCTGGAAACTTGCTCCTAATGCAGATATAAAAGGTACGAATGAGTCTCCATCTCAACCTGAATACACTACCAAGGGGTGGGTGAAATTCAAAACTAGATTAGCTCCAGTAGACAGTATAACATACGATACTTGTCATTGCCTTTGCAATAAAGCAACTATCTATTTTGATGATCTAGACCCTATCACTACTAAGGCAGACATTATAGCCATAGGTGAGCGACTATGCTTTAGTTTTGTAAATGGCAAAGATAACAACCCTACCTATGCTGACGATATCTGTAGAGCAAAGGGGAGCTTTTATGGTTCAAAAGAGACAGGAGTCAATAGTGCCTTTACACCTACTAGCTATGAGCAACTAAGCCTGTATCCTAACCCTACCTCTGGTATGGTGACATTAGGAAATGAACTTGTAGGAAACGTAAAAGTACACGTGTACAATAACTTTGGAAAGCTAGTGAAAGAGATAGAAACAGATTCACGTAGACTAGATATTAGTCTGCTTAGTAGCGGTATATATACATTGAAAATAGAGAATAAGAAAAAGGTATATATATCTAGGCTAGTGAGGTATTAATAACGGCGAATAGCTTGTTAGGAAAAGAGTTCGTATTATCGAACTCTTTTTTTATGCAATTTATGCAAGTATTTTTAGCGTTATTATTTTGTGGGTTGAGCTTACTCAGTATTGGGCAGACGGATTTCTATGCGTTAAAATCTAAAGCTGTAGAAGCCAAAGAAGCTGGAGACATGATTTCAGCTATATCGTTAGCTAAGAGAGCAATACAGCAGTGTCAAGTTGAAAAGGTTTCAGAAAAAGAGATTGTCAAACTAAAGAATTTTTTAGCAAATAGATATAGTAATATAGGCGACTTTGATAGGGCTATAGAGCTAGGAAAAACACTAGAGCGTTACTATATCAAGATAGAGGATAACAGACGTAGACTCAATACCCTAAATAATCTGGGAGTCTATCATCAAAACATTGGCAGATATGATCTAGCATATGGCTATTTCAAAATAGGGTGGGAGCAAGATAAGGAAACTGGGGATGTTATAGATCAATTAGACTGGCTAGACGGACTTGCTAGCTCTTGCATTAAGATGAATAGACTAAGAGAGGCACAACTCTATTTAGACGAATCTTTGACCTTGCTTCGGTTATGTGATTCTGAGGAGAAGAGGGAAATGCAACTCTACTATTTCATAAATAGGGCTCAGCTAGCTAAAGCTAGAGGAGATAAAGATGAAGGGCTTCCCATGCTAAAAAAAGCAGCTGAGATAGCCGCTTTTTTAGGCAGTAGGAAAGGGGTAGACGCTCTCAATGAGATGGCTGAGATATACCTAGAGAAAAATTCATACTCCTCAGTAATAGCTCAGCTCAATGGGGTAGAAAAACTACTCGACATAAAAGGTAATCCTTATCTCAAAGATCCATATTTGCTGCAGACCTATACACTGACGGCTCAGGCTTATGCTGGGCAAGGAGATAGAGCAAAGAGCTTGATGATGATAAAGAAAGCGGAGGTTCAAGCAGCATACTATCATACTCAGTACATGTTTGATGAGTCTAAACTTTATCTGGATGAGTTGCGTAGAAAAAACCTATAGCTAGGGGTACAAGTCTGTTATGGTCTGTGGCAAGAAACAGGGAATAATGAATACTTAGTGGCTGCCTCACTATATGCAGATAAAGCTAAGAGTAATGTGCTAAATGAGCGTGCTCGATTGGCTCATAAGATGTCTCTCATCTCAAGTAAGATAAGAGACTTACGCTTTCAGTGGATATACCAACTCAATACTTATGAAAATAAAGGTGTAAATGGTAAAGCATTGGTATTAAGAGACCGGTTAGACTCCTTAGACCGAAAACTGAATCTTACTATTTCTGATGATTTTGATACACGAAGATTAGTCTCTTTCTTAGATGAAATAAAGAAAGATGAAATGGTCTTAGAATACTTTTTGATAGATACCGTAACCTATACTTTTAGCCTTACTAAAGGTCAGATAAATGCTGACCGGTTAGAGTATAATATTGAGCAAGATATCGTAGATTATTATAAGTGTATAGAGGTGACCCTTTAAGAGCATACTAGTTGAGCTTGGGATATTTTTGGAGATTTAACCATTCTGGAAATCAAGTTATGGAAGATTGTTTTCTTACTCCTAGACCTATTCAGTCTGAAACAGAATT